>JGI24158J21664_10002255_pt1 | contig 23148 bp, 11 predicted proteins | sample Ectturendosymbi3_FD_21664 | JGI IMG/M metagenome (IMG submission 21664) | reverse complement strand
TTTAGAAGCACGTTTAAGGCTATGAGCTTTCAGGACTTGCACTGGTTGCAAAAGTTAGGGTCTTGTAAAGCGTCATTTGGAGCCAAAGTGGTCTAGTAGGTGGATGCGTTCAAAACTTGACTAGTACACGTATGACACTTTACTAAACCTTTTTCCCAAGCCATGGTACTGGGGACAACCCAGAAAGACGCTAAAATTTGAAACAGTCCTCAACCTGAATTTAGTTAAAAAATATCAGGTTTCGAAGCGAAGATGCAGCTAAACAACGCTTTTTTAAGAAATGCACTACGTCAATAATGGCGATCCGCTTTGCCCCTAACAAAAACAATAATCAAAAGGTCGTAGAAGAACAAGCGGTTGGACAAGGCACTAACTGCTATGTCAAGATTTCTCTTATTAGTTTGAAAGTTTCAGCAATTTGCACGGTTCAACAGTACCCTAATGTTGTAAAGTTTCATGAGGGTAAATGGAAGCCTGCCTAAGACAAAATAGTACATGAACAAATAGATAAAAAACGCCTTAAAAATACGAACAGTTTAAACTATCTCCCAAGTTGACACTTCGAGCATATTTGTGGTTGAATACCAATCATTTTCGAAATTTTCGATCAGATAACCTGTCTCAAGATAAATCTTGTAAGGAGAATAATTAACGAGCAAGACAAAATAATTCTAATAAGATTTATTAAAAATGATTAGAATATAAAATTTCATCTATATTCTTTGAAAGTTTCTACAAATGCCAAAATTGCTATGCAATGTTTTGAAAATTTCTGGGGGGCTAATGCCTCAAATGCCCCTCTTGTTTGCGCGCCTGGGTTCAACGATCTAAGTATCCAGGTGCAGTTCATCACGCTTCATTAAATCTAGATGGAGTTTGTCACGCGTCATCGAATTAGGTACAAGTTGTCACGCTTCACTGAATCTAGTGGCAGTTCGTCACGCTTCACTGGAAGACGACAGTAACTTTCAGAGACAAGTGAATTCCCTTTTCTCTGGATTAATGATCACTCACAGAACAAGGCATTTTGAGTGGTTGTTCTGCGTGGTTAGGGTTGCTACGCTAGTTCTACGGAATCTAGAATGAGAACAGGTTACGACGTTAGTGCGATGTGTGCGAAAGTTGCGGATTATTACGTTGGTTCAATCAAATGGAACGAATTTTTGAACCATTTTTAATGAGCAAAGCATTTGCGTAATTCATGAAAATTTTCAAATGCTAATCAAGGTTTTATAGTTTTAACCGACAGAAATGACCTTTCGTTTCTTAGTGCTCTTAACCTTTTTTTCTTGTGAGCCATCCTTATTAAACTAGGCTGCTGACGCTTAGCTAAAAATAGACTCCTACATAACAGTGAACGAAGCGCCACTTGTGAAAGAGCACTTGTATGTCGTGTGCGCATGTGAGGTGGTTACTGAACCACGAAGAATAACTCACTCTGGCAATCCAGCTGGCGCTGTTCAATGATTGAATCTACATGACATTTGGAGCAAATAGCCTTGAAAATGTCTTTTCACTCGGTGCACTTGAAAAGATAAAAGATTCTTAAATGTCATCGTCCTCTGCACCGAGAACGCAAATTTGTTCGATAACGCTGGCTTGACACTTTTAAAGCTACTGATGAAGCTCGCACCAACATCATTAAATCGATATTTCGAGAGAGCCACACAAGGTTGCGCTCACTCCACTCTTATGTTGTGATCCAAGTGATAACTTAATTTCAAACGGAACAAATGTTTCAAAATTCGTGTTGCAAAAATATTTCGTTCACACGACCTGAGTTTGGAAGAGTCACGCTCCTAGAATTGTTCACTGTCCACACAAAACTAACGTGCTTGCACTTTTTAGCATAAAGTATCTTGCAATTATTAAAAACAAGAACTTCAAAAAGTTGTGCAAATGAATTCAACCATCGCATCTTCTTTCAAGCAGCAAATTTCTTCCAGCACACTGCTTCATGTCGAAACGGCTGGGTATAATAACAACTTGATGATCGGATATAGCTCACCTCTTTTGCAATCTGCAAACACTAAGAAGCAATGCAACGTTCATTGATTAAACGTTGAAGAAATGATGGCCCATGCAACTATACGCAAGAAACGGTTTGGACTGAGTGGAATGCAGTTGCAATTCTAATCTTTTGTGTTGAGCGTCCCTGGGTCGTTCTTGAACTTTGGAGAAAACATGCATGTGATGAAAGTAGCAAAGTTACACTTAACACCTTGCAGCGCTGTGTGAAATAAGTCTTCAACTTCAGCAAAAAAATCATTATCAGGCTTTTATTACCGATTACCTGAAACGTATATGTCCTCTGGTTTTCATGGATCAAATTTTGCTAAATTTGAAAAAAAGAACTTTTGCATGTTAAACGGCTGGAATCGAAATATTTGGGATGTGATGATAAACCAATAACTAAAAATTTTTTCCTTGATCAACTATTATGTCGTCATCTAAAATTTTCCTGTGAGAAAGTTGTTTTTCTACAAAAAGGTCGCAAATGGTGACATGAAAAGCCTGTCCCATACACTACTATAATCTAGTGTAGGCAAGAAAAGTTTGTCGCATGAAGTGCCCTTTGCTGTGGGTTGCTGTGTGAAATAGATTCTTCGAAGTAGCAAATTTTTTAAACCTTTGAAGGGATTACTCGCACCTCTTTTACTTTGGATTTCCAGAAATTAATCAGTTTGCTCTTTGATGCAGCTGACTTGGCCCAAATTAATTGAAGCGACATAAAGTTTGCATACTAACTGTACAACAAAAGTATAGATAAACAAAAAGAAAAGAAACAGGGAAATGAAAAAAGTGTATGTCCGACAGAGATGAAAGTCACTTGTGCTTGAAACCAGCATGTTTGAAATTGATAGGTGAGTCACCGTGTATGTGACTTCGGCACTCCTAGATCAGTGCAAAACCACGTGAATAATGCAAGAATTTCTTGCGTGTTTTCCATTATGTCTAATCTGCATTAATGTGGCGTAAAACCGCAAACTCTTCACCAGCCAGGAGTTGCACCCCGTAACATCATAGTGTCATTGCCATCAGAGACAAATAGATTTTCCAAGGAGTGGTCATCTACCTCGTTTCAGTTTTTCTGAGTTGTCGTTCCCTCTTTTTGGTGCTGGTACACCTATTCTCTCAACAAAAACAATAATATTAAAACTATTTGTGTAGCCAACATTTTAAAGCGTCGCCAAAACTAGAAAACGTTTCCTACAGAGATTTTAGTGGAGAGGCCGGTAACTGATAGTTTATAACGTCTCCGGAGGGTTTCAGTTTTGTCTGTTTTTTCTTCGGCGTTGGAGAATTACAAAAAACATAATTTTATTAACGCAGGGATATAACACTTAGTGCCAAACCAACATCGTTTTTGCATATAAGAGTAATGTCAAGGTGAGTTGTTTCTCTCATTAGGCTATTATATTAGACTTTATACAAAATGTCGTTTGTTTTTTTGTTTCATATTAGTTTTTTGTATCTTGCTACATTTGGTGGATGCTGGGCAATTCAAGCAGAACAATTGAAAATATGGTTTAATTTCTGTCAGTGAACAACTGTAATTTGGTATTTTTCTTCTCTGCTCGCACCCTGAAATAAAATTGTTGTTGCCAATTACCAACGTCCAATGGCAACTAGTATGTTGTAACTTTTAGCAAATCAGATTTTTCTGTAAAGTTTTTAGCTTACGAAATTTAAAAATCACCAAGACATTTTTCAAGACTGATACGGCAATTTGAAATAGGTGTTGACGGTGAATCACACGTCGAAAAACTTTTTTTTAAAGATTACTTAAGCTCATAAATTTTCTTAGGACATTGCAGTATGAACAACAAACAACCCTTCAGTTTATTCATTTATTTTACACCCTTAGCCACTAAGGCCAGACGCATCTTGATCTTCACGAAACTGTTGGACAATTTTCAATTTTGGATTTGCGATCGAGAAGCAAAACAGAAAAAGGTACAACGTGGTGCAATTTTTGAAAAACGTTGCTCATTTTAAAAAATCTCAGTGATTGAAAATCCCGACAAGGAGCATGGACCGTAGTTGTTTGATTTTCTGGATTCTGTCTTAAAATATCTAGAACGCGGTACGGTAGCATTTTCTTCCAGCAATTTATAACTTTCTGGCTGCAGTGAACTTTTGGTGCATTGGGAACGTATTGTTGGTTTTAAAGTATTTCATGATAAATCATATATTTCATCACGCAGGAGCACCTTTTAATAGCACTTGTTTGAGGTGCCCCGTCTTTCCGATAACTGACCAGAAATTGCAAAACCGCTGGTTTTGTCAGTTGGATCTTTGCTGTAAAAATCAATTAATTATTAATAAAAGTAGCTTTTTTCACGGTGTAAAAGCTCGATTGTTGCATTTAAATCACTGGTAAATAAATCATGATCACGTCCCTAACGTTATTAACTGTCGTTATGGAATCAGATGCCGTTCAAAGTAACTGCAGAGCTCTGACATCCAAGCTTTGATAACAGATTGTGTAATCAAGCGATTAGATACCTGTAAGAACCTTTCAGGATGCGTTAGCCATCTAAATACTTGTATCGTTATCGTATTATCACATCTGTCAAAAGTATCGAACAAGCAAAAACTAAACTGATTTTTAGAAAAAGTTTTGCTATCCGAAGTTGTTTCCATGCCTTAACAGTCCGTAGTTCAGATAAGATCAGATGCTACAATTAATGCGAGACCAAAACGTATGAGCGCCTATTTTCCGATTTTCCACTTTGACAAATTCGTAACGTGAACATGTTGGAAAGCTATATCTCCAATTATCCAAAATGTGATAAAAACTTTCTGACAACGTAAAGTGCAATATAAGTCTCTTTGCCCTTTTCGTGTTTTGACAATTTTACTTCTGAACTTGTTTTTTGGGGGGTACGTTTTATTTATCAAGCGCTGCTTCCTTCCACGCTTCGCTCGTTAACTGCTAATGCTGGTAACCCATCAGGTTTGATTCATCTGGGCTGACATGCCTGACTCAGTTCCGTTTTTTGTAAAGAATCAGTATTTCAGTAATGAGTTTGTATTTACACACAACACGTCATAAACCTGTTTGTTAAAAACTGAATAAAAAATAAGTCAAGGTTTTATTTCCAACACCAATACAAATTCGTCTGTTCCATGATGTTCATTTTATCACATTTTCCACATCATAGCATCAATCATAACCCACACTTTTAGTGCGCAGGAACACTTCGTGTTTCAAACTGCGTTTTACTCTTCAAGAAAGAAAGTAACGTTCAAAATTTCTGAAAAATCAGCGAAAAATTTACTTTTTCGAAAAATCTCATCTTTCTTTTGGATGAACCGAGATTTTCATAAGGTAAATTCAGGACGTGCCGCTACTTTCATAGCTGAAATTTGTTACTTGTTTAGTAATTATAGTTTATCAGTTGCATCTTCTGGAACTAAATATTTACTTTAGTGGTTGTGATGTGGGCTCATCAGTGGTTGTGATGTGGGCTACTTGCAACTAAAAATTACACAAAGTTTCCACGTGCTATGTTTAATCTTTTCTATGGTACGAAGAGAAATCTCGTTATCACAAGATGTTTGCCGGTGGTCTTTTCGTCAAACGATTGATTTCCCTTTTACCAGTTGCTTATTTGGCTCATATTAATTTTTGCTTGTGAAAGAATGTTATTGAATTGTTGAGATGCATTCAAAAAGGGATATATCTCGAGTATTGCAAATCGATAATTTGGAAAACGATCTTTTTGGAATGGTGCATGCCTCACAAATGGTTTATTTTGTGAAACCTCACAATCTAGCAATGCAAGTTAAAATTGGTTGTTTAAAAATATAACACTCCTGAAAAAAACAAACGCCTAATAAATATTACTTATATCACTTGTAAATTTTCATCGTTGGAATAAAACCCTCAGCGCAATGCATCAAAACTCACTTAAAACCAGCAACAAGCAAAGAACATGAACAAACATGTCGAAACATAAAACTAAATATCGATCTAACACTTGGCCTTGTTGCACAGTGGACTTAACCCTTGCCCGTTGACTTTTTTACACGACTGCGTGACCTTTCAAAGCCAAAATCGTGACATTTAAAATTGAAGAGAAAAATTAGAGGATTACAGTGCAAAAACGGAAACCAAACACAATGCAAGTAACAACAGATCATGTCGCAATGAAGCTTTGCAGCAGAGTATAGTTCAACTGCAGCGGTTGCATGATGCGCATCCTGATCAGTATGTGAAGTCGTCATCTATTGATCTTTTTCCAAAGTCCATCCACCCGTAATAACTTCGATCCATTCGAGAAATTGAGTCATCTTCCTGATTGCTCACACTCTCCCTGTTGGGCACATTACCTGGAAGGAACAGAAAGTTAAACAAAGGCTGTTTCCTTTCTCAGTAACGCTTCCTGGAAGGTCAAATTAAGTTTTACATTGTACTATTTGTTTCCATTTTAGGCCTTTTGTTCCACAGTTCCCCACATCAACGGAAGCACAAGGCTTGTTAAGGATTCGCAAGGATGAAAATTCTCTCTGTTAATTTTCTAAAATAATATATTTTAACGAATTTTACGGCACTTAAAAAGCGTAGGTTCCGCACTAACGTCAAAAAAGCTTCAAAAGACGTTTTTCGCTAAATTTTTACATTTAGTAATTTCCTTAAGCAGTTAAGGAAACGAGACATCAGCTTCGATTCGGTAAATACATGGTGTTGAAATGCTATTTACTAAAAACGCTTAAAATTCACTAAAACTCTGAGTCCCATTTTTTTCGAGGAATAAAGAGTAAGCAATTTTTCCACAAAGAAGATAGGAAAAACAAGGTCTTGTGAGGTTGTTGGCCATGATAAGTTGCTGAGATTACGTCCAGGTCAGTTTGAATTACTGGAAATTTGTACAACATTTTCTACCATTTNAATTGAATGACAAGATAAATTAAGACCGACTTGAAATAGGAAAGATTCATGTTTAATTGCATGACAAAAATTACGGAAAAAAAATGAATTTTAATTAAATCACAAGCAAAAATCTGTATTGACTCCAAACACGGAAGATTGCTTGTACTTTTGTGTGAGATTAATTTTTTGTTTGAGTTTATTTTAATTTAGTTTTCTTTTGTATGAGTATAGCCTCTTGAAAAAATGCGTTGCTATCAAGTTTATGAAACAACATAAATCTACTGTTTAAGATGCTTGGCTTAAATGTGGCTGATATATTTCGCTTAACATACTTCAAAGCCTCGTCGTTTCTATTCAGAATTTCTTTTTGCTCTGTTTTCAGTTAATTTAATTGTTAAAAACCTACATTTACGGATTTTTGGAACAGCATTTATTTTGATTTAATTTTACACATTGGAAGTATTTTAGATCACCAAGAGTTCAAGTAATCATCAAAACGCTAAAAACTAACCAAGCGTGCTTGGTATTGCAGTAAGGTTCAACATGATTCGAACTTATTCATTTTTACGCATTGTCCGTACAGATGCTTGCTAAATTTGATTTCAAAATACAGTGCATCAATGGAACTTGTAATCTACCCCAACAAAGCAGACAACAAAGCCCAGTGTAGCACACCACAGACGATCACCATCCGGTTTGCCGGTTGGATATCCGGAAAGGTAGTGAGTTTTCAACCGTATACGGATATCCAAAAACTGGTTATAAGCGGGAACCGGATACGGATAAAGATATCCGATCCGAAATGCTTTATTCAATTTTTTGAGCATTCAGGCTGTGAAATAAGTTTTGTTCACGTTTGACCTCTTTGAGAAAGCTGCACATTGCACAATCATTTATTTATTATCTTCGGAAGCATCTTTTCAGCTTTCTGTGACATGTATCCGAGCCTGTCTATGGTGTGATGTCATTCAGTACCGGTCTAGTCCCACGCTCAGTACCGTAGTCTGGTCGCATGGGACCTTGTAGGTTTTAGATAAAATTTATGTCATGCATTATTAAAAGATACACTGTTGGATAGTTTTCGGATATAGATAGTATGATTTCCACCAAAATAGGATTCGGATTGTATACGGATATCACTTTTTCAAAACAGGATAAGTTCAGATAGTAAAAAATCCTATTCGATCATCCCTGTTGCACACTTGTTTATTCAAACTTGGCAAGTGCAGAGTAGAGTAGAATGCAATTGCTGATGTGTGTGACACCAAACATCGTGCGTGACATCTAATCCCGGATATGTTCAAAGTTACACACGCATGATTATTTAGCTATGTTTGCGAGCCACACAAGTGGAAAACAAGAATATGGAGATGTGCCTTGATCATTGGTGCAACAATAACTTAAGTATATCGAATCCATCCTCCTCAGTACAGAATAAAGTGAAATAATCCACCATTGGCAACATTTTATCATTCACGAAGAACTCTCGAAGTTTTCAGTAAATCATCTCTACTTCCAATTTGTAATATTTTAATTGTGCACAAAACTTTCCAAAATACAAGGAAAGTTTGAAAATTTACCGAATATAGTTTCTCTTTAGCGAAGGTCATTGTCTTGGTGGGAAACATAATAAACCCAAGCAAGAAAATTAAATAAAAGCGTAAAATGTAATTATAAAATTTAGCTTGGTCGAAATCATTAGATCATCAGAAATGTTGCGACGCAAAATCAATGCCAATGACCTCAAGTGGAGTTTCTTTTTACAACGGATGACACAAATCTACGTTAGTTTCAAACATCTGCTTTCTGTTTTATTGTTAGATGAAGCGTCTTATGCGTGTCGTATGCTCAAGGTCCATAAACATGATATTGCTGGAAAGGGCGGAAGAAAAACATTCACATCACACGTGTGACTGAAGTGTGTTGAATGGAATTTACAATGAATGTGTACCAAAATAAGTGAATGCAGTGAACGTTTAAGTGGAAAAGCAGGAGAAAAGCTAAGCGAAAGCAGTTGTCGTGAAAACAAACTCCCGAAGACGAATACAGTTGTGCAAACGACAGTGTTTGTTTCAGAAACACATATGCTTTGTTTAGAATGGTTTTACGTATTTCGCTGTTCAGTGATCAATACTTTTCACAGCGAAGTTTTGGTGATGTGGAGGATTAACGTTGTTTTACGGCTTGACCATGGAAAAGCACTGCGTTGACATTGATGGCAAGATAATTGCATATGCTCGGCCAACGTTCGTACCACCAGCGAATCGAAATCTCATTCTAATCGATAGAGAGTTGTCGATTTCTTGCATGTGTATCTTTCTGCCTAATGCAGAGGAATTAAGTTCTTTGCACTTTTTCTGCATGCGTATCGTGTGGTACATTTTCGGTTTGCACAAACCTTGTCCCGCGCAACGGCATTGAACTTTGCGTTTCGCTGGACTTTCACTAAAATGTAATTAATTCATTTTAATGACCGACCGGCAGGCAACTCGCCAAAATTTCTTTACGATCAGTACATTCTGATGAATTCTGATGATAATCTTGTCCCGACAACGAAAAGAAAAATCAATTAAAGTCTTGAATATGACACCTAGGTGTTCAATTTACACGCCTCGCGTCTCGCTTTAAGGCGGACGAACAGCGCTCGACGCCGACCCGCACGAGACCGAAGGAATGTTGTCGTTATTTCAAATTTGCCTGAACGTCACCGAAAATTTTCTGAAGTTCATTAGAATTTTGACAAAATAATTAGAAAAGGAAAAAATCATTGCATTGACGGTTTTTATCATTTACATCGGGCAAAGCAACAAGGTGTAAATCGAGGAGGAAGCGAATGAACAATAGTAATTGAAGCCTTTAATAATGTTTGCGCGTAACTGTAGGTCCTATATTCAAAAAGGATAAAGAGCATGGGCGTATTTGAAAGCACAGAAAAAAAAGCTACTGCAGAAAACTATCTTTACTTGAGTACATTTCATTCGGCTTCATTCTCTTGTTGTCATTTGCTTTTGATTTTATGTATGCACACAGCCCCTCTTTCACCTGTGAACTTTTTCATTTAAAGTGAACACTAATTTTCGAAAGCTGGAAACAACATAAAATTCTCAGTAAAAGCTGTTTTGAAAACCGTCTCTAGCCTCAGCGTGGTAATCATTGGAAGTGTCCAAATACTCTGTTTGTATATAACATTGTACAATATTGGAATGGTTAGCTTTTCTATTCTACTGTTTAATAATTTCATATTTGTTTGCTATCGAAACGTGAAAAAAACAATATCTTTTACTAGTCAGATTTTTCACGTTTGTCGATGTTTAGTAAGAAAAACGGCTAATGGTAAGTAACAACTTCGCTGCTCCCCAACAACCTTTTGGCAAGCCAGAGCATCTACGTCGTGCAACAATCCTGACTAAAAAAAATTTAACGAAGCTAACATGAGTTTGGTTTAAGTTGGAGGTGGAAAGTCTTGTGATCGAAGCAACCACGTTTTGAAGAAATGAATGTATAANTTACAAGATGAAATAAGCACTTCTTAANAACGCAGGAGCACCGAAGCCTCTCGTATTCCTAAAACTGGCTAAACACAAAACTTTTATCAATTTTTTTAGTGCTTAAACAGTTAATATTTTGACGTTGTTTTTGTCATCTCCTTTTAACCATAAGTGCATATAAACCGTAAGGCGCTCAGGTTCAAGAGTAAGACGCGCTCACATCTTTACTTACGTGTGCTGGAGACACCTTTGTAAATACTGCTTCTGGAATGAGCGTTCCTCCAACTGTTTTTCTCAAATAGCTGTGCTAGCAACTTCGTGAGAGGAGTTTGGTTGGAGCTAGCCGTTTGAATATGACGTATTAGTCGCCGGAGCACCTCTTTGGCGAGAGATTCCTTGATGAGATCTTCTTGGTCTGAAAGCATAACAAGAAGAAGAAATACACTTCGCTTAAGAAAGGCGTAAACTACAACACGTTTACAACATGGACTAAAGCTGTCAACAATCCAAGTTGGAAAAATGGGAATGGCTTAGTAATCTATTTGCACGTCCAACGTGTCTCTTCTTCAGCTCTGCAAATAATGGAAGCATGTGAAGTCAACTGGCATTTTTACCTTCAATTGTGTTAAAATCTGCAAAGAACCAAATGTAAATTTTATCTCATATACAAAAATTTTAACGGTTTCGTTAAATTTGACCGACTCTGAGCACAATCTGGAAGCGCGAAATAATTGACTGGAATCTTTTTAACTTCCGGTTTCTTCAGAAACAAATTGATTTAAAAATGCAACGGCTGCAACGTACGTAAGCTCAAAATGCTTATATTGTTATGTTTGTCATTCGGTTGTTGTGTCACTTGGCCTTTGTGTGCTTTATCAATCAGCCAAAATCGAAGAAAGCGCAAGGCTTGGCTACAGCAAAAGACTTGCTATCAAATTTCTTTGCACTTCTGCGTTCCTGTTTTATTGGTTTGGCAAACGCAATAAAGTAACAAAATGAACTTACAAATATCGTAACGTAACAAAATGAACTGACAAGCACCGTAACGTAACAAAATGAACTGCACCTGTACGAAGTGCTGGGTCTGACCTCAGCTGCACGTCGGCCGGACGAGGAAAGGTCATGCTTGAACTTTGCTGGTCAATTGGAAAACAATGGGCAAAAACTAAATGAGCCAGGAGGATGACAAAAGCGCTCTGCCACATGCGGGTAAGAGCTTTATTAGCTGACGCGTAACGATGCATTCCCAAAATCGGAAAAACCAATTGAGATATCAGTTCAGTGAAATCCTTTGTTTAATCAAACAATGCTTAATGAGATATGTTTCAGTATTTGACTGAGCAGAGATTAACAATAACCTGCAAGAACGCATCATCAGAAACATATTCAAATGTAAAAACATAGGAACAGATTTTAGTAGAATCCAGGACAACGGTAAGGTGAAAGTTACTGGCATCTTATCTATATCTTTCACTCATCACGGAAAAACCATTTGCATTTTAGAAATGCAGGTTATCCAAAATACGGTACAAGTTATAATGCAGTAGAAGTTGCACCTCGAATCTAAGGTTCGTTGCCGAATTTTATGGTACGGCCAAATGAACTGTGAAATCAACGAGTTTTTTTTAGTTTCTTTTCCTATTGAAAAACGGGCGTCAAAACGCAATATATTTCTCTTCTGAAACTGCAAGCGTTAACTTGTAAAAACGAAAAAGTCTTGATTACTAATGAAAAGATTATGTGACGCGTAGAACCCGGTTTACCCTCAAATAACTGTTAACTGTGTTATTAACATAAGACGTGGAGCAGTAACATAACTTGTTAATGAAAATTAACAATTTTTACTCCAAAATACACAATCTTTATCAGGAGGGCCATGGTCACTTGTGGTTACTTCTACCTGATGACGCAGATCAAATAAAATGTCAACTGTTCCAAAAATGTGAATGGTTTTCCTATTGAACTTAGACAAAAGTCCCATGTTTCGTCTGAAAAACCACATATTTTTGCTTGCTGAGTCCTTCTATCCCCACGTTGGTATGCATCTGCAACTACATTTGCGTTTAGAAGCCTAAAATGTCAAGTGGCAACGCGGCTGGTGACTGGGATAGACACGACCTTCAGTTGGCAAACCAGCTGCTAGGAACCGTTTGCTGGTTAAAGCATTAACTGATATTTCCATTAACGCAATAACATGAAATACTTAGATGAACTGTGTTAAAGTCTTTGCAGCTGCACATTTAATTACAAAAGATAAAAAAGAAACCACACGTTTTAGTTGCGTCGTCGACACCAGGCTATAATTTCCAGCGATCAAGAAAAATTTCACCGTAAATTTGAGAAAGGCAAGCACTCCTTTAGGTTTGTTTCTGAAGAAAGTTTGTTCCGCAGAGAAGATTTAGAGTTGGTGGTTGCTTCGTAATATACATATATATATATAGGCGTTGTTTCACAGGCTGATACTTCTACTCTGTATGTGGTAGATTGAACATCCTTTGTTTAAAAACGGCAATACTGTTTGATGGCAACAGATCCTATAATTTGCAAACATGATGTAAGAAGTTTGATCGCAATGAAAACAGTTTCGCTTCAAAATGACCTGCCTGTTTGCAACTCAAACGTTTGAAGTTTCGAGAGAAGTGTATGATTAAAGGATAAGCAGATTCTGTGATGAACACATTTTGAAAAAGTCTGACTCTCATCATTTTGGTAACAATTGCTAGAATTGAAATTGATGTCTTCCTCCAGCTCAGCACAAACAATTTTTAAAACAGTTTTTAATGAATTTTGACACACATCACATCGTCAGCCTATTTTTGACCAGAAGGGACATGTCAATACAACGTATTTCTGAGAAAACAAGTTCGGGAAAGCTGATAGAATTTGACTATTGTTTCGCTTTGAATTTGCTTCACAACAGCTGGCCGTTCGAGCACTCTAGTATATTTTCCAGAAACACCTTTTCAGATATCAGGAAATTTATTTAAAATAACTTGAAGTGTACCTAGTTCAAATTTTACAGTGATTCAACGCAAGAAGCACCAAATGTGGTTTCATCACAGTGCTGTCAGAACGCTGTTAAATGGTGGCTAAACTTCCTGTGACATATTAGTGAATGCCATGAACCACGTTTGTCAGGGAATAATCGTAACCGCATTCAGTCTCATCGCAGAAATGCACACAATTTGAACGGGAAGGTGTTTGCTACGTTTGCTACACAAGTTTGGAGTTTGTGAAGGTATTATCACAGGCACATTATATTTAAGTATTTAGTTCATCATTTACCCTTCAGCTTTTTCAATTGACCAGATTGGCCATCCAAGGAAAGAAAACGTGAGCTAATAAGTGCATCTCGTGGTCTAAATGCACCAGATTTACCGAAGCTTAGAAAAACTGTCCAGTTGCGAACCTCTTCATTAATGTCTGTGTGGCCTGTAAGTTAATCTTTGTTCTCAGAACACCCTCGTTTTGAGTCTTTCATCTTCAAACTCGTGCCCGGGGCATCTACGCAGCAACCACCTGCCTAACTTCCTCTGAACTTTAATTTCTCTGGGATTCTTTCGCTACTTGCTGCGACGTCTGCACAGCGATACGGCACCTGTTGAACGTTTTCTTTGCCTGAGGGAATTTTCTAATTGGAATCTGCCGCAGCAGGTGAAAATTATTAACGAGGTAACTGTTGTATCAATCAAAAGGTTTCAGAAAGTTATAAATTGACCGATATGAGACTTTTCATTATTTTAGACATCTAATGCAAGAGAAAACGTCTATTTCTGAACTTATTAGGTTTGCGTCACTACAGCACAGCTATGGTGCAAATGTGAAAAATAATAAATTGGAAGACAACTAAAGTTTCACAAACTTATCGCAGTGAATACAGTTGCGAAGAGCATTTTGACCTCTCTTGAATGACTTCCGAAACAGACTAGCAACGGACTGGCTTATGGGGAAGGTCTTTATAGCAGAAGAAAAAAGAGCATTCACTTCCTTGCCTGTTGTGTGCGAATAGCTCATCAAAGAATGTCGCAATCCCGTATGCCATAGGATCCGTTAATGTATCGTTGCTGTTGCTAACATAATCCCCGAGTGATATCAACCTGCCAGAAGCATCTTTCCAAGTTTCGAATATAGTGCATTGACATTTCCAAGGACACTGATGATTTTTGTACTTCGAAACCGACAAGCTTTGAAAACTATTACATTCTTATTGAAACAAACCACCATTTTAAAAAAAGTGATGGCCATTATTTTTAAGAAAGACTTTGCTAGATTGAAACTAGCATGTTTCGCATTTTCAAAGCAATTTTTATAAATAATAAAATATAAATTTACTTGCTCAGGAGGGTTGACTGACTTCGTTTGCATTCTTTTAATTTGACTACCTTTTTGTTACTGAAATTACGTTAATTTCTAATCTGTTGCAAAACCTGCCTGTTAGGCTACGAGCTTAGATCAAAGTTTTATAAATTCATAATTTTTTCTACCAGAAATGTAGGCTGGCAAAATCATAAAAGCAAAAATATTTTTCTGTTTGCAGGAGAAACTGCTAAAGGCAAATATCTGCGTTAACTGCTGAATCCTGTAATTTGCGAGCTCCTGCTGGTGATTGCAGCAGGCGAGTTGAAACCAAATGCAAAGTGCCTTGATAATTTTTGGTGTGAATTTCCACGTCTGCCAAGATCTAAATTTCCGCGTTGTCGCTCAGATCTATAGTTCTCAATAAATACTTTGTGTTAACGTTGCTCATGTAATGTTCATGCCAAAAAGCTTGACACGTCTTCTGCACGAAAGGAAAGATTTAACATCGAAACATATATCATTTGAAAATATCATCTACTGTGTATTCTACGCGACTAAGAACTTCTACTTCGACCCGGTGTCTGGCTCTGTTACTCGCTTGTTGAACAGAATACTTTTTCTCTGCATACCAAACCCGTGTTTCCTAACTCAGCCCGACCTTATTATTTCCATAGAACATGAAAACTTGTTCGTAAAAAAACTATTGGCTTGATTTTGAGAAAGATTGCTTGTCGATAAATTTCTCTTTGCTTTTTATGCCAATTTCAATTCTATTTTGATCCGGAAATAACTATGACATTTTCAGCTGTCTCAAAGTTGCTGTAGATCTGGTCGCCTAAATTTTTGATTGTCAAAAATATTATTTTTCATTGAACACCGAGTTGGGATGCTGTGGAACACTTGTTTAGCAAACTATATTCTTTTTGTTGCACTTCAAATCCTACACGACTTTTCAATTAATGAGGAACAATCTTCTTTTTTGACAGAATTTTTTTTTGGTACAATCTTGCATTGTGCTCTGCTGTGAATGCAAGATTCTCCTTACAAAGAAAATTTCAAAAGCTTTTCCAACACGTGCAAAAGTGCAGCAGTGGCCTTCAGCCTGCCTTCAGCAATAGAAAAATACTTATGTTGTGTTTGATTCAGTGCGGGCACGTCACTATTTTGATTCGAGCAATTTGAGATATTATACCCACTGGAGCAAAATATTTATGGGAAAGGTTTGACATGTGATTAGTAACCGCAATAAAGTTGACTTTTTAGCTGTCACAGTCAAAATTGGCAATTTTCTTATAAAATTAATACCTCTCTCATACTGATTCGTACAGCACAAGCAACTATGCAGAATATCTCCAGATTTTTATTCTGAAAAGCAACATCTACGGAGCAAAATTTCAGGTTGTCTTGGAAAACAACCCAAATCGATAAACTAATCCAAGTTTCTGTCAAACCAATGACGCAAAAAGTATTAGTTCTCCAGCGCAAAAGTCTCTCTGACGGGTAAAGATCAGATAGTACGTAACATCGTCCGGGAAAGTAATCCATTCGAAAAACGGATAGCATCTAAATTCAAAGTGCTGATGTGGAACGCAATTTTAAGTTCTCAAAATTCCGTGACATTTTGAATAAATGTGTGAAAGACAGCAATTGAAGGCTCTGGATTTGCCACAAGCTTTCGAGGAATCAGGCGTCTGGGTTCTTCCTTTCATGACTTCGCGATGATCCGGACATTCACGTGCATGATTTCAAGTAATTAGCCTCCACCTCGGTGACGCAGTCGAATTAATCAGTAAATTTTTTAACAGGAAATCAATTTCACGTAACTTCATGGATCGTTGATCCTTAAAAGAGTAATAATGTACGTTGTTACTACGTTGCTTTCAAAACATTGTCTTTGTTGCCACTGAGTTGGAGACAAGAGGCGTATCTCTCAACCCTCGATATTGCCTACGCGTTGTTTCAACAGATCAAGACATATTTTCTTCTTTGCAGCCAAAATATGTGAACAAATGGAGGAAGTCAAACAGTTTAAATTTGAAGGAAAATTGAAGATCACATACAATTGGTATGAAACGCGTTTTCACGTCTGATATGGTTTCTCACGCTTATTTTTAATTAAAAGATCAAGAGATTATTATTTTTCAAATCCAGTACTTGCCCTCGGCGATGAAGAAAAGCGATCACNCTTTGATGTGTTGTTTACAGTTAAGAATAGTAAGTGGACATAAAGGACACGTTCTACTGTGTTTGTAACTTGCGAAAGAGATAGCGTGGTATTAGTGTCGTCAACACATCATGAAACAAGTACTTACAAGTTCCTTTTCTCCAAATTTCTTCATCCAATCGAATCGAAAAGAGAACAATTTGCTCGGCGCACGCTGTGCTTCATAAATATTTGAAATCGTTCAAGTCGCGTAATGACTGACAAGAAAATTTTCTGACGCATGCTCTGATGTAATAAAGTAATGAAAGGGCAAGGCTCAAACGAACGTCTCCTGCCGAAATGAGACAAAATGGATTTATAGACTGCTTGCAAGTCAATGCCTGGTTGTAATCGGTAATGAGCTGAAAATAATCGCACAACTTTAGAGAAAAACTTCTTAGCCACCCTGAAAGTGACATAACGGGAGATGCTGTAAAATTTGGTCACGGAAGGTTTCCCCTAAACGAAGAGACTTGATTGAACGAATAGTAATTTTGCACCTTTCTGGTAGTGGTTTTGTTTCTTAACCAACCCTACACTCTCTTTTCAGAAGATTTAATTAAAATAAATAACTTCCATGTAGGCGATTGTTTAAAGTTTCGAGTTATCTGGTATTTACCATTGCATAAATCTGTTCTCACATGATCAAAAAGTTATCTATGTAAGTTTTTGTAGAATCGATTTCTTTCCAGCAGAACCCTAACCCATGCTAAAAAAAGAAATGCTGTTTTGTTGCGGTTGGAAAAAACATTTCAGCAATAACCTGACTGAATATTTGTTAACTATAAAAATCAGATTTGTTTTGTCGAACCAATGTTTCAAATTTTTCTTCAGTCTGAGTGGAAAACGTTGCCCTGCCATATTTATCCGAAATCATTTTGGGTTGTTAAAGTAATACATAAAACGTTTTCGAAAGCAGTGCTATATCAAATAATGTTCATAGAAAAATAATTGCATAGTAAATGGACGAGATTTCGCCAACTTCAACAAAACCGTGTATTGTTGTAGACTGCGGTTGCGCGACGCAAAACGTGGATTCCTTGGATTGGCTACGACAGAAATAGTATCGCGAGTGGAATTTAACATCACAATGGTTGCAATAAACGCAGTGCAGAAGTGCAAGTGTGACTTGTGAGACACTATTTTCTGACATAAAAGATGTGCTTAATCTTGGCCAACAGTTGATTGGAACGTTAGTTAAAGGAACCGCTTTGTGCGCTTGCTACCATTTCCTGAAAGAGATTTTGTCGCTGCGAACAGGACATGTTTTGTCAAAATGTCAGAGCGCCTCGAAAACGTTTTGTTGCACTGACACTTGTTGTGTACTGTATACTAGACATTACAGAAAAGTCAAGATATCAAAGTTCTTCAGCTGAAAAGCAATGGTCCATCTTATGTCTTATATTGGTTTTGGAATTTTTAACTGTTTTTCAAGCTTCTGTTGTGTTTGTTGTTGCTTTTTTGACTTCTGAGAATCTTTAGTTGCGAAGTGTTACGCATTGTAACAACGTTTGTTTACTTTAGGTAATAATTTCATGTTTTGTGTGAAACCTTGTGAAAGCTGAAGTATTTCAACCCTGAGGAACATGCTGCAATATCGAATATGTTCTTCCTAACAAAGTAGCATTTAGATAAAAAGACCTTGCTTCAATTGCTTGATAAAATTGTTCTTGTGGAGACTCAAATATGGATATTCAGAATCAGTTTGTAAAGAACCGGTTATGCGATTTCCCTTGTATTGTGCACTTGCAGCACTTTGTGTCTATACCTGGCAATGCAGCAGAGCTAAATTTAATATAAATATTTCATGAGACAATCGAAGCAAAATCTTTTTAAAAAAGCTCTTCAAAACTGAAGTGGAACTAATTATGATAATAAGATGAAGCTCAAACTTCGTTTTGTTTGGGCTTAAACATGGCGTAGTATCAGAACTGCTTGGGTAAGCCATAGGTGAACTTTCATTATGTGCGACAGACGAATTAATTTACTTGAATTGAAACATTTCAAGCATTTTCTTTTAGAATTGGCGCTTCACGTGCACCATTGCAGACGAAACGATTGCCGAAAAAAATACTTCCACATGCTTAAAAGAAGCTCATTCGCTTTGGTTCAAGCAGATTGATTTTTAACCGGACATTCTCAGCGTCAGACTACAAAGCAGGACACTTGCCCTTGTGCTTTGTGAATGCGTTGCAGGGCAAACAACACGTGGCCAGGTGTTCAGTGGCAAACCTTTCGTACACTGTGTCAGATTACTTGTTCTGATCTTGAAACATCATCTTCAAAAGCTGGGCATTTTTCTTTCATATCTCGTAGTTCACCTAGTATTACTATTAAAGTAAATCCTCCTAAAGTCTTACCACAATATTTTATGAACATTTGTAATTCTTCTACTTCCTCATATCCAACTAAAGTCACCTAAAGCTCTTATGCGCAATGTGTTTTCTCACTTTTGTCAGTTCAAGGGTTGACAGTTTTCATTACGCACATGTGCGGATTTAGGTGATTTTGACATGTCTTGCCAAAACAAGATAACAGGACGGTTTTAAAGCCAGATTCGCAACTGTCTTCCACTTGAAGCGTTACGATGTACGTGTAAGCGTAGCATAAGCGCATTAGCGCCTTTGTGTCCAGGCACTCCCTGGCTTGCCGAAACAACACAATGATAAAGTGCGATTAACACCAGTTCTTGTTCTTGTGCTTAGTTTGTGCCACATTGGAAATCTTTGTGCCACACGCAGATACATTATTTTGCAAGCAGGCTAAGGGCACGTGGTAAAAACGACATCAATTAACCAATGGTATGGCTAGCCGCAGCGAGATATAATTCTAACGTGATTGCGATAACAGAGGAAAGCGCAACACTTGACCCTCGGTAAAGCTGTATCAAGTTTTAATGTAGAATAAAGGAAATGTTCATCAAAGCTAACGTTGCGTGTATAGTGATAAGTATGAAGATGACCAGTCAGATTTGTTTTTGTAGGTTGCGTGCAAATAAACACACGGCAGAGAATTTTATCACGTTGTGACATTTTCAAAATTGTTGGTTATGGATGTTGAGCTACGGAGAGATATAATTTAGAAATAGGCATGACGTTCTCGCAATTCATATCTTGAAATCTGACTTCGGGTGTACATTTTAACTGTTTCCAGCTGAAAACGTTTTTCAAGTACCAGTTTGCTGGTTACTACGTGATTGAATTGCGAAGATGGCGAAGTGCTTTACCCATCATTCCAAAGGGAAAATTCTGCTGCATTGCACGTTTGGCTTTGACAAAAGACAGAATGAAGATAGAAACGCACCGTGGCATTAGAAAACCCAATTGCAAGTGACCGAGATTGCAAAGCTTTGACAACGTTCACAGAATTTGCAACTTAAATTTTCCGTAATTATCACTGGTGTTGAAAACCAACGGAACATACGAAATTTTAACGAAACAAGAAGGATACAGGTGGTGCGCAAAACGCATTTTTTACGCCAAATAGCTGTAGCTTTTTGCTCAAATGCTGAAAGTTGAATGGCTAGCAAAATGTAAGATGATGTGCTTACGAGACGCTGTTTTGTTGAAGGGTTAATTTTTTTCTATCGAATAACGTATTGGACAGCAAAATAAATTTTTGGAAATGGATATTATTTTTTTTCGAGTACAAGGCGAATATGAAAAGTTTCTTGCCCTCCAATGTTTAGTAAACCTTTTACAAATACAAAGCAACAATGATCAAAAAATGCGCACATGCGCATGATGCAAGAGCAACCTACAGAAACACGAATGAAGCATTACATTGTGCGTCGAAGGCATTGCCAAGTTGGAAAATTGATCCACAGTAAAACAGATGATTCTATTTCAAGAGGAAAATATACAAGAAACTGTATCGGCAAAAATCATGTTGCTCACGTTTGAAGGTTCAGAGCAAAGATCGTTTATTTTTGTTGTTCAACGCTAATTTGCACAGCACTTTTTGTTAAGTGAAGACATTTTTTAAGTATGGTTTGATAGCTTCTCTCGCTGGATTTGCGACAACTTTTCGACAGTTCCTACAAGCAATCCAAGTCGTGAGTAAAACACGCAACGAACAACAGAAATCGCTTTTGTTGAATGGTTTTGGTAGAAGATGGCTTTTTGTAAGGCTAAAGCGGTTTATTAAAAAACATTTTAATGTTTTTAACTGAGAAAACGTAACCCATCGACTGAACCAAGTTGCTTTACAGTTTTAAGTCGCTGTGGCAGCACTTACCAAGTGAAGATCTCCACAAGTAACGCCGTATATTAATGCACCAAATTGAGATGTGTCAACAGACTTTAAAGGACTTGCAAAAATGTAGGCTGTTAACGCAGAATGAGGACCTGCTGCAAAATGTGTTCACTGTCTGCGAGGTACTTGTTTGTTTCATTCATGAGTTGCACTACGTCCCTCGTGATAGATAATATCTGATTGTGCTCAACACTGACAACTTGGTTGTGCAAAACAATTTGTGATTTCGTTCGCATTTTTTAAAGAGATTTTAATTGGAGCAACGTTGGAACGATGACAAAGTTTGACTTGTAAATAAAGGGAACTACATGACACAAAATGGCCGAACAGTCATAAAAACGTTTGAAGAATAGGATTAAGAGATCTGAAACCCTGGGGTCAAATTCTTTCGGTGTCAAAGTACCTTCACAGTGTAGCGGCAAATGCGCTAGCAAAACAGACGAAGCGATACATCTGGCTGTTCAACTCCTGCTTGCTGCTGTGCAACATCCCAGTTCGACCAATTTCGTAGCATAACCAAATCTACTTTGCAAAACATGCGGAGCTGTCGAGTGCGTTTTCATCCTAAAAGTCGTATTACATGGAAAAGTTTGTGACAATGTTAATAAATACGTTGTGTGTTTTTTTAAAAGCCTTGAACATGGCGCAAACCCCAGCACATGATAATATTTTTTGAAAAACAGCACATTGCGCAGCACAGATAATTCACTGACATTTGCGATAACGAAAATTTCCTCTGGACGCAAAGACGTGACGCGCTACGGCGCACAAGCCATGGGCGTGACTGCATGGAGACAAAGAGTTGATGATAAGCTTGCATGAGTATCGCAATTGTCAAAGTAGAGAAAGACGGCAGCAGAAGATGATTGCGAACCTGGTTTTAAATCACCCCGTTATCATTATGCTATTTTGACAAAACATGTCAAAAGCCTCTAAGTCCACATAAGTGCGTAAGGAAAGCTGTAAGCTGAGTAACAAATAATTATGAAAGCTTGCAGTGCTCTCGATCACTTCAATGGGGTATATGAAGAAGTAGCAAGTTTTTAAACGTCGTTGAAATACTGAGGATTTCATAAGTATGTAAAGTATATTGCAAGTTTTAAGGTAAATTATTCTAATAGTAATTTTAGATGGAAAAATGTTCGAACATGTCCCTCTGACCAAAAACAGAACAAATAACTTAAAACGAGCTGCAAGTTTACAACCGAAACTCATTTCTTCTTCCGATTACTTGCTGTAATATGTTTGTCATGAAGTGCATTGCAAGCTGCAGCATCAACCGCATTAGACAAAAATTTTTTAATCTGAATTTCATTCCAAAAATATCATTGAAATCTACAGATGACTATATCCGCTATTTGTGAACTTCTAGCATATTATTACAATGTTAAGGGCTTTATTAGGAATCATGGTGAATGCAGGTGCGCTGCAAACTTTCTTATCAAATTTATTATTATTCTTTATTAATTTGTTTTGGGAAACAAAACACACACAAAAAACAACAAATAAACAAGATAAAATAAAAAAGCAAACTCATGAATAGAAATACAATCAAAATTATATTTGCATCTTCCGGGGTACCTAATATAACCAGGTGGTTTTCTAGTTAGGTCCGCCACCAGTCTAATGTTAAGATAGTGCTATATTAATGCGGTTTAAGGTTTGTACCATCAGAATTTTTTCTTATGACAATGGGAAATACTTAAGGTAGCATATACTTGACACGGGTTAATATTGGTATAAGAAGTGTAACTTGCATTTCTTTTTGAATACGTAGAAAGGTTGTACTTTTAAATTTTGATCTAAAGATTCCCAAATTTTAACTCCTATATAAGCAAGAGATTTTTGTGCAGTTGCCAATCTTTTTCTGGGAACTATATATTCTTGATGTTTTCTGTCTAGTATTATACGAATGTATATTGTCCAGCTTTGTGAATAAATAGTTAAAAACAGATGGTAAGCAGTCATGCTTAAATTTATGCATCAATTTTGCTATTTGTAACTTATAAATGTCATTTAGATTT
>JGI24158J21664_10002254_pt1 | contig 23162 bp, 13 predicted proteins | sample Ectturendosymbi3_FD_21664 | JGI IMG/M metagenome (IMG submission 21664) | reverse complement strand
TATTTGGCACATTGACTTTTCCGGGAACAAGGTGGTACGTGATGACAGTGCGGGAGCCACAAATGGTACGCGATCAGAATAAGTTTGAGAACCACTGCTCTTGAACATAGCTTCCCAACCTTTTTCGAAGCTGGCACCCCTTGCACAAAAATAAAAGGACGTTCGCACCCCCTCGTTTGAAAAAAGGGTGGAAATCACAAAAACAGTCAACTTCTGCAGTGCTGTGTTCATTTTCTAAATTACAACTCGCAATACATAGGACTGCTGACAACACAATAGAAAACACTCCGTCGTACTGTTTAACTTTCACACCGTATTGCTCATTAGAAACAAACCTAGTGACCTTTTGTTGCTGCTTCTCTCCGCTCATACCTTGGCACACAATTATTCGATCAGAAAAGAACCACGCGCAAGGTTTCAAATGGTTTCGATAATTGCTTTTTCAAATGCAGTAGAGAGGAAAATCCAGGTTCGCACAAATATGCTGTTGCAAAGGGTACTAGACAGGGCTTTTGTACACAATTTTTGGTACCTTAGCTTGGTTGAACATCAGCAACTTTCGAGTTCTGTACTTTTGTAACATCAAACAACAATCTCGCCATATTTGCGCCATAAACATTTTAAGGTCACGATGCGCTTACAACCGCATCACCGGCCATCTGCGTGGTAACCGCAGCGTGACGAAGAAATAGCAATGCACGCATTTAGCAGTTAAATTGTTAAATTAGTAAAATTAGTTGCAATAACTAGACTGTATAATTTTATTTTGAATAATAGCACTTGCAAGCTTTCATAAATCTCAGTTCTTTTGAAAAAAGTACTTCCAAGAACATACAAACTCTCATCCTCGAAAATCGCATTTCGGACCCTCGAAAATATTGTTTCAGACCCCCAGCGGTCCAGGAACCCCGGTTGGGAACCGCTGCTCTAGAAATTGGTGATGTTGTAGTCAATGCCAGCACTTGCGCTTATCAGCCATAGCAGACAAAATAAAGACAATTGTTTTGGATAAAGTGAACTATCGCTGAACAAAATCTTAAACATGCGTAGTGGACAAAAGGTCTGCAACAAGTGGTGAGATGGTTTCTGGATACAGGCGATAACCCAGATTCCCACCAAAACCTAATTATCACTTACTGGCCCATTTACAGTGTTCCTTGAATTTTGCATGCAAATTCATTCCGTGGAATTTACATTAAGTCGAAAAACTAACAAGCAAAAGCATGCGAAAACAATTATTCTCCTTTTATTTCTCCTTTGTAAATAATGCTGACGATGGCCGTATCTATTGCAAGCTGCGAGCGATCTTTCGGTAAACTGAAATTGTACCTCCAACCAGTGGCGTAACTGACGGGGAAGCAGAGGGTGCATTGCCCCCCTGGCAAGCTAAATGTAAAAACCGGGACCCCAATTAGCTTATATTTAGGTTTTAGTAATCTTTTGCTGGTTTTCAGTAGTTTTTTTGCGTTTTTCGCAGTATTTTCCGGTGATTTAGGACTTTACTATAGCCATCCACATCCGGATTCACCATCATTTCTCAAATATTTTTTTAAGTGTTGACTAGTGGGCCTCCTACAGTGGAAAGTGGGCCCCTTTCAGCTAAGTTTTCCCCCCTGGCTCAAACCTATAGTTACGCCACTGCCTCCGAGCCTCATTGAGCCAGGACAGATTGTGTGATCTAGCTTTGACAAGTATGGAAAGGAATGAAACAGAGAAAAGTGACTTTGATGAAATCATATAGACCAGGGGTGGGCAAATATTTTCTACGGAGGGCCACATTGAAGATTTTATTGCTATCGGGGCCGCATGCTAGTATCACATATATTACACATATAATCGCTTTGAAAACTTAAAACAACTTTCACATTAGCTAGCACAAAATGAAGGTAACAATGGTCACTTCCGGTTGAGTAAAAATGTGGCTTCAAATGAAACGTGTGGAAAAAACTTGATAATTATAATCTAATCGTTAAAATTACTTTAACATAGACTCTATGTACGTGTGGCTGCCCTGCGGGCCGCACGAAATGCCCTCGCGGGCCATAGTTTGCCCACCTCCGATATAGACAAATTTGTTTTAATAGGCACGTTAAGTGTTTCTTCAATCAGCATGTTGTATTATTTAAAGAAAAGACTGGATTTGATGTTTCGATGGACTTGTGTCTTTCGAACACAAGTAATATATGAATTACATTAAATAACTTGTTGTACCATCCAAATATGTTTCGTTTTTTAAGAAATTGGCGTTTGCAGTTTCAATATGTAGTGTAATTTTTTCTGTAAGATTTACAATTCGGTCAGTCAATAACTGGTACAAATTATGATCACGTTATTATTTGAATCTTTTGATATTCTTTATGATAAAAGTAAATGAGTGTAGAAGCATATTATGGTCCTTCTGGATAATTTATATTTTATTTGCTGAAACGTTTAAAACAAGATTAATCACATTTTCTCTGTTTCAAAACAGTTATTTTCTTCATGGCTTATCTCATAAAATTTGTGCCTATATCTAGTGTTTAAATTATTAAAAAGGGCGCACATTTAAACTTCGCCATGGGCGCCATTTTTCATAGATACGCCACGAATCGCTGGTATCTCTGGAAAGGTTGCGCTGAAAAGCATTTCGGAAATGTTTACTTCAGGTTTCACAGGGTTGATAAATATCATGATTTCTTTTAATCAAAAAATCGGATTTTTTTTATTTAATTCGGACTTCTTTTATTTAGATCAGATTTATTTGATTTTTTTTTTGCTTTAATGTGTAGGAAGTGACAACCTAACCTTTGTAAGTTTTAATTTTGTAAAACTTATGTTAATATAACGTTTTTGTGTTTGTTAACTTCAAGTACATCAATTAGAAACATCTTAACTTTCATTCAATCTGTCTGCGCTTGTGAAATATTCCTTTAATGCAGACCAGTCCATAACACTAGTACAGGCATACAAAACAAAGTATTTATTGACAAGGCAATACTCAAACCATCAGCGTAGCAAATTCATTGACACTCATGGCATGTTGCGAATCTTGTTCATACAAGCTTGCCAGCTTTTTTGGGGTGATGTCGATTGCTGAAATTAATTACTGTAACGCCGCTTTCACTACTTCAGCTTCTGCACAACGATAACTTACATCCCACAGTAAAAAGCTATAATTTATATGTTATTGTGAATTAAAAATATGCTATATAACTACTATGTATATAGCCAACAGCCTACATGTTTGATAGAATTTAGATGCAACTTTCACTTTATGCTTGTCTACACTTTCACATTTTTGGCATTCGAACAGTTCTGAGTCTGCAAGTGTTAGTGATTTCAGTCTACATGTCATTTTTCCAGTTAGTTGACATAGAACAGTGTTTTTTAACCAGGGGGGCCGTGAATTAATTTTCAGGGGAGCGCTTGACCTTAGGCGCCCAACACCGTGGAACGTTTGATCAATACATTTATCAGTAAATACAATTATTTTTACAACTTATTTAATGTGATGGGGTCTTGAAACAAAGAACACTTCTTTAAGGGAGGTGTGATAGGGAAAAGGTTAAGAACCACTGACATATAGAATCTGTGACCTCACAGCAGCAATGATTAATGAAAATTTTATTGCTGTTTAACTGTGTCATCGTAACAACTTTTTGTTGCATTCTATACCGATTATAAGTGAAAACCTATTAGAATGCTAATTAAATGTGTCATTTAAATCAATCAACCCTGCTTAAAGATATCAACCAATCGAAGCCCTCGTGAAAACGAACCTGCGCTTCTTTCGACGTCGGTTTTACCAGATAGAAACATGGGTTGAAGAATCATTATCAGGACTGATGATGTACTGAAAAACGCGAAACTAGTTTCCCCGTCAACAAACTGTGACTGATTCACTTGCCGCCATCTTTGTGGCCTTAACTAAACTATGAAAAATAGATACGCTTGCAAGTTTTAATCGTCGCAGAAGAATGAAAGCAGGCAGATACCTCAGAAGCTGGCCGCCAGGCTAAAGTTTGTTTGTAGCCTTCGATCTGTTGAGAGACATCCTGCCACTACTTTTTTCTAAGAATGTTTAGATTTACTGAAAGAAATATGAGACCAGAAAAGGTAGAACTGACGAGCTTTCCCATCAACTAAAAAGTTGTGTTTGGAACAAGGAATAACTACAAATTAGCTTTATTGTACGCTTCCAATGTATAATTTGTTTGTACCTAAGGTTTTTTTTCAGTTAAGCTAATTGTTCTATTTGATGAAAATTAACCACTTGGACAAACTTTCTAGTTTACTTTGAAAAGCACGACCTTTCGTGATCTTTCGGGAACTGTTACGCTCTGTTTTAACCGCTTGGTTTCTCTCTGGCACGCGTCATCGCGCACGTATGTTATCCCAGAAGAAAAGTGCCTTTCTTAGGTCGCTATCACACGCCGGTTTTCTCAGCAGTGGCTGGTTTATAAGGCTCTGGGAAGGTCAGCCTTTCAGCTTCGCAAATGTTAGAATTACCGTTGTAACTAGCCACAGTTCGTTTTCCTCTTTTTACTTGTTTTCAAGTGCCAACATTTCGCCTGCAAGATTTGTTCTTACATTTTCAGGACTGATGATGCGTTGGAAAACGCGAAACTAGTTTACCCGTCAATAAACTGTGAGTGATTTACTTGGCGCCATGTTTGTGACCTATAACTATGAAAAATAGATACGCTTGCAAGTTTTAAATCGTCGCTGAAGAATGATAGCAGAAAGCAGGCAGATACCTCAGAAGCTGGCCGCCAGGCTAAAGTTTGTTTGTAGTGTTGAAGAATCATGTCTAGAAGATTAAAATCATCAGTCACAAAATATCGTGACGGCAGTCTTGTTTGCAGATGCATGTTCAATAGACAGAATCGCGAGATTTCTGAGTCTTCTCGAAGACATGCGACTTCGCAAGCAAGTCTTCACGAAACGCATTTAGAGAAGCTTCCCTCTGCCTGCGCAGCGGTAACAGGCAGGGTACAAACTGAAAACATCTTGCTCTCGAGTTATCATCACCATAGGTATCAAGTGAATAGCAACATCTGTTTGGTCATCAAACGAAAAATCAGAAGAATTGCAGCATTCAACCCATGCTTCGCGTAATTTCAACGTCTTGTCTAGACATAGACGCATTCGCCACGATAAGCTGTTTGAAACAAGGTGGCCTTCTGAAAGAACAAAAGGATATAATGGTATTAGCTAAAATCCCGCGATTGAAGCTTTTTCTTAGCAAAACTGTCTTCATTAGAGAACTTTCTCAGCTCTCTGTGATGAGCTTGACACCTTTGAGAGAAAAATTTGTGGCATATGCGACAAGCCGCACGCGACTGCATGAGCACTGCAGTTGGAAAAAGATCAAGATTAACGTTTCAGACTTTTCTGGATTTATTTAGTTTGTGCTGCTTTTTCAAAAATGGGTGATGCTTTTTTTGCAATTTTATTGATTTTTCAAAGCGTAATTAAGAATGTGTTTTGTTATGAAGTAGTGTATTATCAACACATGTGGTCTCCTATAACACAATCTGTTGTGAAAATGGTCTGATTCGAATTGATATGTTATGAACGTGGTCTGTTATGAACGGGTCTGTAATGAACAGGTCTGTTACGAAAGTGGTTTCTTTTGAGTGGTCTGTTATGAACACGTCTGTTTTGAAAGGGAACCAGCTGAGAAAGCTTGCTTTGCATCAGTTTTGACACCATTGGAATAACTGTTATAAGAAAACTACTATCTTACATCCTGGTAACGCACATGCCACGGATCTTGTAAACTTATTTGAAAAAATACCAAGTACATAGAATACATCCCCACTCGGCCAAATTCACATTAAATTCACATGAAGGTTTGTACACTAAGATACACGCAACTGACATATCAATTCTCCAAGACACAAGATTAGCAAAGTGATGTCCTCTGTCTATATTAGGTGTGGACATTTGCACAATCTATTCGTTATCGCCGGCCGCATTACGTTTATTTTTATGAGTTATGGCCACCAGTTATTTCCAGTTACTTTTATGAATTATACCAGTGGCCTCCAAACTGCGGCCCGCGGAGCCATTTCATCCGGCCCGCAAAGCCATTTTTTCAATGATGAAAAAGTAATACAACTACGTAAAATTTATTGATTTGATAGAATGTAGCATATCATGAAACAGTTACTCTACGTAAGATGTCCGGCCATCGGACTGTTGTGTACTGGCATATGTAGCCCTCGGATAAAGAAATTTGGCGACCCCTGAATTATACGTTTAGTTATTCATTGTTACGATATTATTACGCTTCGTGTCGTCTGATTTTTTTGCATTGCATCTGTTCTGCTTCCACACAGAGCCTAGCCTACAGCCACATGTCTGTTTGACCGTCTTTCTACTAAGTATCCGCAATCTGCATACATCAGACAAAAAGTTTTTATTAATGCACGGCCGCCATAATTTGTTTTGAATTACATGTACACCACCGCATAAATGTTTATTGACTGCCGCAAAGTATACACCATCTGTTTATACATACTGTGCTAATATGTTGTACAAAACCTAAAACGTCAGAAAGGTCTCAAACACAATTTTTAACTTTGATTTCAATGCAACTTCCAATAAAATCTTGCTGGAAAGTTGTAGCTCGAATAAGCCTTGATTGCTTGGCTGGGCGGTTCCTACGCCACCTTGACTGTTTATCTGCCAAGTACGGCCCTAGTAGCGAATTTTGCACTAAACGTTCAGAATGAAGTTGCATACATAGTCGGGGGCAATATACTGCATTGACTTTACCTTCAAGCTCAAGACCAGTGCTTTTCAAACGTTTTCTTCCCGCAGCACCCTATGCAGCATAAATTTCGTATATTGCACCGCATAACTGCACCTCAAACAAATCACGTCTATGGTTAAGTAGCAACATTTGTATTCAGCCACACCTAAATTTTTAATTGACTTCTTCATTTTTTGTGTCAGTTAAGGGGCTCACCTTAAATTTCTCGAAATGATCAAATTTCTCGAAATGATCACACACACACATCAGTGCTACACATGTTTCGAACTACCCTATCTGAATCGCAATGCAGGGGCGCTTCCAGACCAGCTCACCGCCCCAACATGAGTGAGAATTGAGTCATGGCAATGCCACTTGCTGCCGTCAGCTGTTAATGACGTCAATTGAAGTGGAACATAAGAGGCGAATTAAGTTAAAAAATGCGAAAAATATTACAGAGAAAGCAAATCATACGCTTGATAGATACAACACAAAGTGTAGAAGAACCACCAAAAGTCCTTAAACATAAGGTAGCGTATGGGATAAACTTAGATTTTGGAGAATCTAGCCCCCAAACATTTCAAAAGTTTTTTAAACTTGTGGGGCTAGCTCCCAAACGTTTAAAAAATTTTGAAAAACATTATATTTGATTATTCTGCAGTTGGAACCATTTAAATATGCGATGTTCTCCGCGATTTTTCCTTGATAAAAATCTGCAGAGCCAAAAAGTCATTTATGTTTTCGTAACTAAGACATTATTCAATACATCAGTGGTCAGCGCGGTTCCTCTGTCTGCAGTGATTTTTTTCTTTCGTTTCCCTAAAATTTTACAATTTCCACTTGGATCTGCCACTGTACCAAATTAAGCATATCTGGAATTGAAACAAAGTATAAATTTGTTTGAAATGGGACGGAATTTGCAAATGTTTTCCCTAAACGTAACAGGCGAAAAAGTCTATTTTTTCCGCACGTGATCTCCATAGTTTCCGACAGCTTTTGCACGTGCATTTCCAAATAGCGCGATAAACCTAATCTTTGTTGTACTCGACAGTCACTTTGCTCTTCAGGGTTATACAAGTATCTGACTGGGACACGACCCAAAACCAAGGGACCGTCCCAGTGAAACCAAAACATCTGACCTTTCTACCTAATACTATGAGACAGTCGCGCACTTCATGCCGTCGAAGTTGCAAACGTATAAAGCTTACTATATTTTTTGCAACTAGAGGGAAAGGTGCTATGGACATTTTTAAACTGTAAAAAGAGAAAAGTGTGATTGATGGAACAGGCAAAAATGTACAAGCACGAAAGTGGATTTTTTGACGACTATGTCACATAATTTATTTATTCTTTCCAGACCACCCATCACTATTCAACGATTACCTTTTGTTTTTGAGCAATACCAGCAACAAACATTGTTTTGTAAACATGACTCTTTTTAATCTTTTTTTGTTTGTTTTACAGAAACTAGGTTAAAGATGTTTCTAAATCAAATGCGAAGACGTATATTAAGTTGTCTTAAAATCCTGGGAAGAACCTTTGGTATTACGTGTTAAAGTTTTAACTGACTGGACTACAAGAAAGCAGTCGTGTACACAACAAATTTTTCTGATACGATTGACCAAAATGCTCATCGTATGAAATGAACTTTGGATAACTGGAGCTTCCATAAACCGGTCCAAATCTGCGCTTTGTAGTGAACAAACTATTGTTAGCAGAGAGCGACAAAAGAATGGATTGTCTGAATTTGTCCAGCCATGCAAGCGAAGACACGTGTACATGGTCCATCAACTCTACCGCGGGGATTTTAGCTCCGTACGTTGATGACCGGTATATTGCTGCATGCATCTTGGCTTTGTCAACATACCTTTTATTTTCATTAACTGCTTATGAAATAGAACGGTGGAGAGGGACTGCAAACAGTGATACATCCATTGTCAACAAACTTGTATTGGCATCTTCATTTGTTGGGTTTATTTATGGAATAAGAATCGTGCTAGGTCTCAATGTGGCATTTCCGGATTGCAAAGCTTACAACTACGTGGGTGCGGCTACGTACGCCGTTAGTCAAAGCCTCATATATACCGTGCTATGGGCAAGGCAAAGACGGTTCTACGCCGACCCATTGCTTTGCCAGTCAGTGAACAAAGTGTTGAAAATGTTAAGTGCAGTGATCATTGTTCTCATTTACCTGGTTGAGTTCACTGTCCCTTTCTCGATAATCACCTATTTTTGTGGCTTGCCGACGGAGAGAGGATGCGTCTTTGTGTGGGATCGAACCCTGATTCACAGTAAAGCCCTTCCCGTGATGTGCGCATCTTTTGTTTTTTGCTTTGTTTGTCAGATTGCTCTCTTCTTCCTAATCACGCATCCACTTTTGGCGAAGAAGGATGACAAGCCCACAAACTTTTGTTATGCATTGTGCTCTGAAGTACATCAAGATATTTTTATCATGGTCAAGCGTCTCGGTAGTTGCGCTGTAATTTGTGTTTTAGCGTCTCTTGTATTGCACGCTGTTGCAGTTTTTGATGCTTTAGGATATATCTGCGTTTTCTGGCCAAATTTCATGTGCCTGGATTTGCTTGTTAGCAACACATCCCTTACATTTACTTTTATTGACTGGAAACAGAGGCTTATCCCATTTTCTCAGTGCTTTTTGTTAAAAAGGACAAAAAAACGAGCAATACCGTTTCATGAAGACATCAGCAACACAGCATGATGGACTTAACAGCAGGCATGCTGTCATTGAGCAGCAGGGCTGTGGGGAGTACTCACTTGTGGCTGTGTGGTGCAATCCATTTTTTACTGTTTTGTCTACTTTTGACTGCGTGTAAAGAAATAGGTACCATGACAAAAATCACTAGTACCGCTGAGGTTCGTTAGAAGCTCACAATTAAAAATATTTGTCTCTCAGACGGTGCAAAAAAGCAAAAAACTCTTGGAATTTAGTTCACGAAAATATCTTCCAGATGAGGTTATGCTGCTGCTAGTGTGCACTCTTTCTAACTTGTGCAGATATATGCACTTAAGTATTAATTTAAACAATGTTTGCCCTCAACAGATTTCGTCGACAGCACTCTACAACAAAAAACGCGATTCGTTTTTGCTCAACCACGTAGCGACTGCAATTGCTGATCTGACCAAGCAACAACTTTTTATTTGCTCGCGACTGAGTGAGCGCTTTGATTTTGGTTCCGATGTGGTTGCTCGAAACATCAGACTGCAGTTTGTTATAATCTTGAACAGAATTATAAAAGCTTGAAAAACGATAGCTGGTTCATGTACCCTAGACGTTTTTGAAGGAAAATCTGAACGATTGATGCGCGGACGTTGATATATTAAGAATGCTGGATATTAGTCTTGTACACTGTCATTGTTTCATATGGCAGAGCCAGTAATTCCCTTTTCCAACCATTGGAGGTCTTGCACAATAAAATACTACGAACTATTATACATATAATAATTTTAGATGTCATATAACGCCTTTGTATAAAATTATCAATTTTCTGAAACTTCACGATTTATATCAATTTGAATTAGCTGAACTGATGCATGAATTTCATCACAGCTTGTTGCCAACGTCATTCAAAAACCTGTTTCCGAAAACGGCTGATGTTCATTGCCATAATACAAAATATGCAACTAATCCCAGCTATTTTATACAAGTTTGAACAAATGCAGGTAAAAAGACAATTCCCATCGAGGAGCTACTCTTTGGGCGAACTGAGAACAACACTTCAAAGTTAATCTCATAAAGTCTTCAGTAAACAATACCGAGCATTTCTGTCATGGCAATATAAAGAAATGGCAAAAGAATTTACTATCACGTTTAATTTTTAGAAAATAGGCCTGTATATTCACTTTATCTGTCTTGTCGTTTACGATTTGTTGGAATGCGTTTCTGTTTGCTTGTGTGGTTTGTAGCGTGGCGCTTGACATACTGTTTAAAGGCAACTGAATAACTAATTTGGTGCTCGTGTCAGATCTGGTTTACTGTTATATGTGTTTTTGTTTTTACTTTCATATTACATCACAAACGTGAAATGTTTCATTCTGCTAGGGCACTTCGACTCGACAACCGCAAGGCTTTTCGGTGCCCTGGCTGCAGGTTCGCTTTGTTTTAACGATAAGCTGTACTGTGGGTTACAATGTGGCCAGACTTGCTTGACGTCACTACCTGCGGTTGTCTTTACCTGTCTTTTACGCAATGCACTAGTCAAAAATGTAGAGCAAGTTTTCCTGTAAGATGCATTCTGTGGAACAAAGAAACAGATTGGTCTTTGTATCACATTTCTCTGATTCTGTACAGCTGCTGGCGCTCTTTGTCACGCTGTGCTTTTACTGCACCATCTGCCGTTTGCTTTTCCACATTTCCAACAGATGGCACTTATCTTCGTTTGCCCCAGTTTCTCTGGCCCGTGCTTGTGCCTCTGCATGTGTTCTTTTTGAGCAGGTAGCCTCTTTTAGCGTATATGGCAAGCAAATGCAGGTGAAATGCAGGTGCAAATGTGCCAGATTGTTCATGCACGTCTGAAGATGGAGCTCATGTTTAACGTCTCAATTTCGCATGATCCGCTCTATGAGACCCCATTTATCCACTTCCCTGAGATCATATACTATTGCAAATAATCCGTTTTTCAAGGCATTTGAATTATTTAAGTGATAGATTAAGTTCACCAAAGAGTTGTTTAAAGCTTACTCGAAACGTGCCCCATTCGCAAACCCTTGTGAACAGATCACCTCGCCATTGTCGGTTACACAAAAGAAAAAATCTTTAAAGTAGAGCAACACTCGCCTATTATAATACAGACGATTACCATATCCATAACAGCAGAATGAACACAATTATATGTGTTGCAGCCACTTGGTTGGCGCGGCGTGGCATGCGCGATGCACCACGAATGAGAAGTACGTTAAAGAATAACACCTATAAGTACCTGCCGCAGACAAGAAGTAATAGAGTGATTCAGGGCTATGGAGCCGTAGACCAAGCAATTTTGGGTAATTACCCAATTATAATTGGAGCTGGAGCCATCAGCCATAAACTTATACTTTCAGATTGCGGAGCAGGAACCTGACATTTGGATTCCGGTTCAGCAGCCCTAGCTTGTGGGGCAAGGGTACAAATAATACAATGGTTCTAAGCTTCCAAAGGACGGAGTCAAATCTTTTACTGTAGGTGTTGGAACCGGAGACGAAAACTTTAGATGCCAGAGCCGGAGCCTGAAATTTAAGTTCCAGCTCCACAGCCCACGGCGTGCGTGATCTCTATTGCTGACCTCTGTGCCCTCGCCGCTCGGCAGAGTTGTAAACGGGCCTCATTTTGAGGCACAAACCCGGCCCGAGCCCGACATTTATTTTTGAAGCCCGATTTCGGCCCGAAAGCCAAATTTACTAAGTGAGTCAAGATATGCGCAACTGCAGGTATCAAAAAACGTAATGTTTGAGTATAGCTGCAGGCTCAGGACATCGTTTCATCATACCCAAATAGCAATCACCTTGACCAAAACATTGGCTTAAACAGCACAAACTTAGCTTGTTAGTCAGTGATAATGCTGCGGAAAGTAATGTTTCTGAAGAAAAAGGAAACTGTTACGGAACTATGCATGAATGCGCTATTGGCATAAAAGAAACTATCTAGGATAGCGCTATAGGCATGAAATGCCGGTTTGTATACCATGGTTTCTTAAAACAAGCCAAGAATCGCGTAAGTGATTGATCTTTTCGAAGTAACGCCATCTCGTGCTTAATTTCACCACCGCTGTCTCCTCAAAAAGAGCGTGGGACTAATCCGAGCAAAGAACAAAAGAACGCAGGTGAGTTTACAAACAGAATCAGCTGAAGAAAAATCACAATCACTGAAGTCATTGCGGTGAGGAAACAACTCTACTTCACGAACTAAAATAATTCGTTACTCTGAATATTAAAAAATATTTTGTATGCAGGCCCGAAATACTTTGAAAAACTTGAGCCCGAACCAGGCCCGACTTACAACTCTGCCGCTCGGGCTCTCTGATTGCAACATATGCATCATCTTCCTGTTTGACTATGTTTTATAATACATTTTAATTGAAAGAAGGACTTAGAATGAATTCCTAGAAGAATACATCACATGTTGCTAACAGCAAAATACATGCTGATGTAATAAGCGACTTTGCCTTAGTTCGTGAAAAATGTTTGCTGTGCAAACACACTCCTTTACACGCTATAGAAAACTAACTGTTGCGATTCTTTTTTGGAGGTCAAATATTAAGCCAAATTTATTATTGCTTTTGAAAAAACGTGTGTTGAAAACATTTCACAATGCCGTATCATGCATCACCTAATAAAAAGAATAAGTTGTTGCTTTCTAAAAATGACGATTCATCTGTCTAATTTCAAACTTACAGAATGCACCAGGTGTCTACATCACTGTAAAGTTTGTTTCCTGCTTCTGCAACGACCACAAAACAATTTATTAGGAAGTAAAATATAAAAGAAAAAAGTGATATCGGATCAACTCCCTCAAAAACGTTGAAGGGGTTAAGCTTTTTATTATCACCTGGGTTATTTGAGCTATTTCGACAAACTTAATGTTTTTTGTACCTGACGTCACATCTATTTTGAGGATAGTAGCCTTTTTTGCGGTAAATCAACGGTGCAAATTAATTCAAAGCACTATCAAATGATTTCCTTAACCTGATTTCTTTCAGAGAGGTTGTCTTGGCCATACCAAGAAGTATAGAAACCCCAGAAATTTTCAGCGGCCTCTATTGGTTCCACGCCAGAGGTGGGACAAAGCAAGCCCGTAACAAGGGGGGGCGAACCCCCCCTTAGAAAATTGTTCGCCCCCCCTGGAAAAATGTGTTGGATATAGTTTGAAAATATTGGACATAGTTCAAAAATTTTGGGCCCCTCTCAGAAATATCTTCGCCCCTCCTGGTGTCTCAAGCCGGTTACGGGCCTGGGACAAAGCCTCATTTTTTTACTCCGCATCCCCTCAAAATCCACGAATATTTGCTTTGCACCCGCTCCGCCAAATTCCAAAATTAAAATATTGATCCCACTTAGATTCCGCGAAATTCTGAGTACTGTACTGCGGAAATATACTCATTTTGGTTGAAAAATGAAAATCTTCCACTCCGCTTCCCCACAAAAACGTATTATAAACACTCCACTGCCTGAACTTTGCGAAGCCCGCAACTCCGTTTTTTTGCCAATCTCTGTTCAAGACCCCGCTTGATCCATGAGTTAGACGAGGATGCAAGCCTCTTCTTTGACTACCGAGCGACTTCTTATCACGAGAAAATGTCCCTTTATGTTTTCAGAACATGTTCAGTATTTCCGCGCAAGACAAGCTACTTCTGAAAAGCCCAACAGGCTAAATGATAATATGTACATTGCAGACCTTATACCCAAAGGCTTGAAAGGTTCCGTCGGTGGGTATGTTTCCGAATCAAAAACTCTGCTTGCTCCTACAATGAAGATATGGTGAGACGGATGGGCAAAATAACAAGTTCGATTTTTACTTTTTCGAGTCCGACAAAGCCACGGGGTGATACAAACGTTATGGTGGAACTTCTGGATTTAAATTTGTTAACATCTTGTAACTACATCCTGTAGGTCATTAATCTATTGCACAGACTAATAGAAACAGAAAATAAGTTTCTCTTAGTCTGTGCAATATTCCCAAAATGCGAAAGATTCGTCAGTATTTTCGGAAGGAGCTAAGTCAGAGCGACGTTGCCAGTACAATGGAGCCGCAGTGAAAACAAAAATCTACGTTGCATAAACTGAACATGGCGGATGACTTGCTAAGACTACTTGAAAACCATCAACGAAACATGGGCGGCTTGTTTCGTTGGAAGTGGTGACACTCACGTCATCTCGTGTGTGTTGAAGTCAAGTGATATTAGGGAAACTAACATAGTTCCCATGCTTTGGGTAGAAGGTACTAAGTTTAACTAAGCACTCATGCTGTAAATCAGTGATTCCCAACCCGGATGCTGCGGCAGCCTAGGGTGCCATTTACAATGTCCAGGGGTGCCGCGAGCTAATACGTTATTCAATATATCATTGAAAATATATTTTCAAAACGTCGCCAAACCCCAAACCAAATTGCTGTGGGTTCGCCACTAGGTGACGCAAATTATATTTCTCTTTTGTAGGGTGCCGCAAGCTCAAAAAGGTTGGGGACCACTGCTACACAGTGGATCTTGAGACTTTAAGCTGATTTTGGAATTTGTATGTTGCTTTCTCTAAGAAAACACGAAATTTGGCTGCATCCTATTTGTCGAAAGCATGCATCTGTGGTTTCCACAACCTACGTTTTTCTCTAAGACAAGAAACCGTGGTTTTCAAAGGCTTACCTTTTCATAACAAGCCAACAATAACTATTTCAGGCGGTTAACAGTCCGAGCTACTGAAAATTCATAAATATCCACTTACTCAGGCTTCCCCTTTTACAAGCCAGCAATAATGCTTTTAAGTGGTTAATAGTTCGAACAACTTCTGAAAACTCAGAAATTCTTGCAGGATCCTATTTTTGTTCGCGTAAAAACGAACCTGGTTTTAAATGCTGCGCATTACCCGTTACTACATTTTACCCACAGCGTTTGGTGAACATGCTTTTGTTTTGCCTTGTTTCAACGCTGTTGAGTTGAACCGGACAGAGGTTTCCCATCATATGCGTCGCCAAATTTCCAGAACATTTGGCCCCTCCCAAATTTTTGGGCTGACTACGCTACAGTTCCCCACACGGTCCGTAACCTTCAGCAAGTCAAAGCAACTTCTTCCAGGTGGAAGACGAAGATGCACAATACCAGCGATCCTCAACGTGATCCAGGTGGACCGATGGTCCACACAGAGTTCCACAAGTCCTTGATAAAACGTTCACTGACCTATATGCAATACAGTTTCGACTAATTGCTCATGTGCTGTCAGCATAGCAAAATGGTCCATTGGATATTTTTGTAAAAGATGGTCCATGGACCAAAAAAGGTTGAGAAGCACTGCACTAAACGAATGTCCCATCCAGGTCGACGCATTGCACTGTCTGAGCCCCACTAAGCTTTGCGTAAAAACGAACAGTTCTTTGCGTCGGTCATGTTAGCGCTGTAGACGGATCAAGTACAAAGACGAAAATTCACTGTGAATCGCGATCAGGCATTGCAAAAATACTTCGCTAAACAGGCTGGCAAGATACGTCAAAAACAACAGCAACCTGGTAGCCGTTTAGGTATAAAGGCAAAAGATTGCACAAATCTCACGTTGGCTGTGCGCGCAAATGCGGTTCGCGCTTGCTAGCTCAATGGTCTTCCAGGGGTAGTAGGCGTTATTCCGAAACCGAGCCGGTGTCGAGCGAAATTTCTGACTTCACACCAAGTACGCATGCACAGAGTGATATTCTGCATACCAAATACGCTGATAAAACTGATTACGAGGGATTAGGCATTCGTGTTTAGGGAAGTGTGTCAGGTTAGGGTGAGAAAAAGAAAAATAATTGAGGTCAACAACTAAGTCCGAAAATTTTTAATGGTTAAAGTTATTCCCGTACTATAGCTTGTTGTGGGTACCTGACATCTAACCAGAATGTTTTAATTTACACTACACACATCGAAGAAGTAGTTGCCAAACTTTATGTCTTTATTCTTGAAAGTAAAATAACTGAGAAACAATAACAGGTCAGAAATTTCGCTTGACACCGGTAAAGCGAACACTTTTAACAAGTGCAAATGAATCAGCTTACGGTGATAGGGGTATTTCGATAAGGCAAGGAACGCAAACTGCTGTTTGCGACTTCGCTTAACACATCAGGGTCATCATTGACATAGAAGTGAGAATCGGAAGAACACTGAGCCAAACCACTGCTTGCGCGCCTAACAGCCCAACATGTCACTTGCCGGCGCAAAGTACAGAAAAAAGAGGGGCAGCAGTTTCACGATTCGGCTGCGGAAGCATTAACAAAAACGAATGTCGTAAAATCGTCGCTTTCACTTGAAACTGACCGGACCTGCGGCGCCAGGCGAAAAAGCACGTCACTTGGAGGCCGGTTTGCGCGCGAAGTCGAGGGGCATGCCCAGCGAGCGCGTTCTCGAGTGCTTCGCGAACTGCGCGCGCGTTACTTCGCCGGCGAACGCGAACGGATCGTTCGGTTGATCGCTCGAACTCGGTTGGGTGCTCGGGCGAGAGAACGAGCTCGGGGTCGGCGGTTCGAGCACCGACCTCAGCCACCACGTAATGTCCACGTAAGTTGTTTCGTAACGACGGACGAAGTCGTCCTGCAGGAGCTCCTTGTACTTAGGCCGCTTTTGGTATTCTTTCGTGCAGCTGCAAAATAAGCAACGCACCTCAGTCTTTTTTCACGTTAAAGGTTTATATACACGTGAAGCATTTTGGACACGAGCAACTTCAAAAATGCACGCAAGTACAGATAACCATGTTACTATATTAACGTGACTGTATGCCACCTCTTGCCAATGTCGCTACTGCAAAATGCAAACCGCGTCAGGCTTGTTTAGTGGCAAAAGTTTTTTGCCGTATCGTTGAGGACGCATTAGCATGACCACCATCACCATAATTAAGCAGCATTTGGGTGGCAGACGTCACTTACCACAACGAAACGAATTTTCGGAAATGAATGGAAAAGTTCCGGTCGACGGGCAAACTGGGAGGGTCTTCCCCCAAGATCTTCGTTAACATTTCAAAGTCGTTCTTGCAATTGCTATACGGAAAAATACCGGTGGCCAACTCCACAAGGGAAATGCCCAAGCTCCACACGTCAGCCCTGATGTCGTAATTCGGGTGGGAGGGATCAGGATTGATCCTTTCAGGCTAAAAAAAGCAAAGCAGTTGTCAAAACCCACCTACCACACGCCACAAACAAAAATGATCAAGATTTGTTGTAGAAGAACGTTCTAGGATTCGTCATGCGATGTTTTGCTTTTTTCAAAATGAACTCAATCGGACAAAACCCTACCTGCTCCGCAACTGGCAACAGCTTGCTATGTACTTATGAGGAAATGATGAAGAAATCCCACTTGAAGCACCCACGGCAAATGCTTGGCAACATGTCAATCCAGTTCGGAAAATCCACATTTAGCTACACTGGGACGTCATTATCAAAAAGATCGTCAACAACGACCTGCCATGTACTGGCCTAACGACCTGGTGGTCGTTATCTTGGGCACCGCTTATTAGCAACAGAGCGCTGACAAAATAGATTGCTACTTCTAACTACGTTAGTCAGCAACAAAGAAGTAAAAATAAACATGAATATGACAACGCGTTTAACGTACAAAAAATGTAGGCGTGTAACACTAACATGCTCGCCTTGACCAAGCAAAGGCAGTAGTCTGAAATCATTTTATCGTGCACCGCGGCAGCACACGGCTATTTCAACACCCAACACATTGCTGTTGCCACAGTTTCCGTGTTTCAGCTGGTAATTGCGTGTGTTTGGTGTCCTAACAGACAAAAGAAGCTTGGCGGCCATGGTTCGATGAAAACACAGTGCGCGACGAGAATCAAAACGTGACCTGGTCTCGATTGCACTAAAACGCTGGCAAAATTCAAGGCAACAAGTGATTTCATAAAGCACTTAAATAGAGCAGTGTTGATAGTGTACTAATATACTGTAGCAGCTGGTGTTACTCCCTTGTGACCGAAATAAAGGACATTTTCCTAACCAGTGATATGCTACTTGTGAGGTGTGCTCTTGAAAAGTGTCCTACAAGAGGTTGGTTTTCAGTTGTTCTTACACTGTTAAGAGATAGACTCTGAATTTCCAAGTTAGGTGAGTTAACAAAACAAACGCAGCCCACAGCGAATGTGTGAAGTGGCGCCCTGTCAGGAATATTTGCAAATATACGTCGAATATGGGATCAACTTTTGATGCACGAGACTCAGAATGAAAGCAAGGATATCGAAACGAGGCGTTCGCAGATGCCTTTTGACATTTAATCCAAAAATAGGCAACGAGGATGTGGTGAAATCATAAAAAATACTAATGAAACCAAAAAAGGAACTCCGGCAATGAACATTCCAAAAGCGGACTTCGCGTCTTATCAACTCCGAAAAATCATTTATGGCAAAGATCAGGACAAATTGCAACAGTTTGAGACAAGTCACAACAGATACCAAAATATCAAGAGTTGTGTTGACAATCAAGTACAGTATGACCAATTCGATCCTCCCTTGTGTCAGTTTTCACACAGTACTGCACAACAGCCGTTTGCGGTATTGGAGAGTTTCAAGAAAATAAGACTTTTTCACCGAACATGACACACGCGACATTTTATGCCTTCGTATTTCACTTGACCTCACACAGCGAGAATTTTTCTCTTTGATTTGTTACAAGACTTATTGTTGATGCACAAAACAAAATATGACTTCAGTGGTCCAAGGTATTGCACATGACAATATTTGAGACTGGCATTTTTTGAAAGAATCCTTTTGAAAACAGTCATGAAAGACCATTTCCTGCGAACTGCTTCCAAAACCGGACGTCAGGCAAAATGCTATTGCTAGCTTTTACACATTACACTTCAAAATTAGTTGCTGCGTGAACGTTAGCAAAAGGAATCACAAATGGCCATTTTTGCAGGGAACGTTTCAAATTGAAACCACGCACACTGCTGCTACAAGTTGGGAAATTGACAACTTCATGGCAGAGATGAGGATTGGACTGGACTTGGATTGGACCAGATCCGGACTATGACGAATGTTGATGAATTTGGATTGGATCCGAACTGTACATTGCTTCATAAATTTAGGATCAGGGCCGGATTTGGACTGAGTTAATAGAAAATAATTGCGCAATTTTTATTATTAAAAACATTATTTGTTAATTTTTTGGACTTTATTATTTGGATTTTAAATTTGTTGAACTTTTTGGACGATGTTTGGACTTGGACTGAGTTTCAAAAATTCAGGACTGGAACTGGATTGCGAAATATGGCAGTCCGCTCATCTCTGCCTCATGGTCGTTGTGTTCTTTTCACACAATTCGCATAAGACGACTCACGACCACCAAGACGATCAGCCACACCTACAGTTTTAAGCTTCAACTCACCGCCATGTAAGCGGTGCAGCCGGCCCCTCTAGTCTTCGCTTGGGAATCCACAAGTCGGCCACTGATGCCGAAGTCGCACAGTTTGATGTCGCCACTTTCGCTTATTAGAATGTTGGATGGTTTGACGTCACGGTGAATGACGCCGTGCTGCTCTTTCAAGTAGTTGAGTGCTTTAAGAACCTGAACATATCGGAATACAATTTTACCCACACAGCAAAAATTGCTTTCTCGCTTTCCGACGTAACCGTTCGAAACACAACGTTCAGCATTTTAACAACGTGCACCGATAAAAACTCTCCATGCGCTTGAGAAAGAGCACACGATCTGTCTTGACTGAACCGTTCGCAATACTCTTGAACTTTGTATTTTGCCAGAATTCACTTCTATTGGCATTCGCCGTAAACACTGTCCCCAAAATCGTTCTGAGTACCATGTGGGCCAGCCACGCAGACCATCGTTTGCTTCGTGTGGCGCCTACAAATTTTACACACGTGATGATTTTCATACTCTTCATGTGCACTAAAGAGCGCCTCACGTAGTCCATACTTCCTCGCGACTTTCTTGCGGGTGATTGGCAATGTGTGCTAGCGCTGAAACAACTAGGAATTACTTGAAAAGTAAGTGGCCAGAAACAGCATACTAGCATTAGATGGTGTAGCTGCAATGAAAACCAATTTAAAAAATAACGCCTTTCCGTTTTTACGTAAGCGCTAAGAAGCCGTGAGCGGTACACACGTTTTTGACCAAAACATGGCTGCATTCACAAAATGGATGCGCTTCGCTTCAATTAAAGACCTTCAGGATATTTGTTTCTAGGGCTTTTTAGCAGCGTTACAAGGTGGCGCATTGTCAAATATGTGGTGACCCAAAAAAGCAGAACCCACAAATCGTTGAAAAAATTTTTTAATTTTTATTATTCCTCTTTTCTCTTTCAGGTTCCAGTAGGTATTAGTAGACTTAGTGCACGAAACATTGCAGCAATACTTTTTCCCACCATGTCTTGGTCAATCAAAATGAAGGCATTTTGCGTGGAGGCCTATTTCGCTTACAATTCATACAAAGTAGTGAAGTTTTCGGAGAAAGTTCAGTGTCGTCATCCTCCATCAAAAAGCATAATTTTTGGGCTGGATTCAGAAGTTTAGGCAATATAGGACTGTGCAAAATTTTAATTCAAAAGGTCTGAGGAATATTTATTCAGTTCGGACGGTGAGTGCTTGGACGCGAAGAAACATTGATGCTATACGGGATTCGGTCGGCCGGAGCCCCAAGTTTGCCTCCAACGCTGTGGAGACCATTTGGAGCATATTTTAGAAAGAACATAACTTCTATGCGAAGGGACTTCCAATGACTGAAACTTTGGGGAATGATTGTACACAGACTGAAGTTTAAAACCTGTCAAGTGCTTCAAGTTTACTGGATCTTTGTAGGATTTAATAAATTTTTATGGGTTCTGTTTTTTTGGGTCACCCTGTACTTGACAATATGACATCCAGCGTTTGCTTCAAACAAATCAGTTGAAACAACTGCATTCAATTGTTCTGATGACTTTTAACCGAAGTGCGACGTGAGTCGATTGAAATGCACAGCGCATGAGCAAAACAGAGTGCAAGTCAGAACTGCATCGTATATACCAGGGTTGACCAAACCTGCTCTATGTATGAACCACATATTGTAAAAGCCAAGTTAAAAAGAGCAGCAACATAATTCTAAAAACACGAATTTATTTGCAATCTACGATTCTGTGACGTCACACTTCTTTTTGGAACGACTTGCAAAAGTATTACTGTACGGCAAGCTAGCTGCCACCGTACCATTTTACAATATTTCTGCACTTTGCAATACAAGTAGAAAAGAAATATATAATTTTTCGAAAAACTTAAAGAGCTGCAGTTTGGCCACCGCTGGTACACACTATACAGCCGGGGTCACCAGCGTGGTGCCCTCAAGCACCAGGCGCCTGCACGGGCCATGTGGGTCGCCCGGGGGTTTGTTCTGAAAATAACATAAACATGATCAGTGTCTTCACATCGATGAATATCTTTAATTTTTTTAATGATAACATAATTGAAGACAAATTGTGTGTATCGAAGTGGTAGCCCTTCTCATGAATCTTTACCAAGAAGCAGGGTTGCGGAGTCGGAGGTAAAATATCCGGCCCTAACTCCGACCTTTCCAAAATTTCCGACTCCGACTCCTTAACATAAAGGGAATGAAATTTGGCTGTCAAAACCAATGGAAATCGTGGTGCACAGCAAGAAATCTGTTTCAACAAAGTTTAAAAGAAATTGTGCCATTTCAACACGAATTCCCAATTTAGGAGTGTGATGTAAAAAATGATCCAATTGGACTTCCGGAGTCGGACAAAAAAATCCGACTCCGACTCCCATTGTTGTTAGGAATCCGACTCCACCCAAAAACCTCCGACTCCTTACGACTCCGCAATCCTGCCAAGAAGTAGTTCTCAGTTCCAAAAAGGTTGGTGAGCCCTGCTATACAGCCACGCGTTACGTACACACAGGGGCACGTTATTAATTGCAGTGACGCGCACAAAATACACGTTGCTTGACTGTGTGTCAAAATATATTCCGAACAAAATAGACAAGTATAGCATATCTTCGGGGCGTGAGCCACTGCCAATATTAGATCACTAGGACCTCTTGCCTGACTAAAGATATGATGAAAAGGCCGTGAGAACCCATGGTTCATTCTATAATGTTTCACCTAAAATGCTGTTTGCATCTTTCAAGTAACCACTTGGAAAAATCGCGTCGCGAAATGTTCATCAGGTTGCTGTTGCATCGGCCTCAATTTCACTTGAATACTTGCTGATTGATTTGACTGCGTCACCTCTGCGGAAACTAACTGCTTGAATTACGACCAAATATATTGAATCGGACTTCGATATTATTGCAATTCCTTGAACAAGCCTGCAGAGGGCTATTGCTTTTGAAAACTTCTCACAACTTGCTGATACACAAAAAAAATATATGTTGAATGACTATGACAATTCTGTATAGTAACCGTTTCAATGAAGATCACACCTTTGAAGTTGTTTGATAGAACCACGCTTTCTTGTTACCGTTTCTCTCCAGAGGGATTTCGTTAAAATCACGTCAAAAACACAAATGCGTTGCGTCTACAAGCACTTACAGCAACGGAAAGTTTTCCTAAAATATTTTCAGGCATTGGTCCCTTGATGCGCTTCTTCAGCTTGTCAAAACAGGTTTCCATCAGTTCCATGCAAATCCACACAGAACTCTAAACAAAACATAAGATACAGGGTGACCCAAAAAGATGCGTACCCATATTTTGTTCGATAAAAAACCCATTTTTTAACGAATGTCTTTTCTGTTGCAGGACGTGATAGGTGAA
>JGI24158J21664_10002252_pt1 | contig 23177 bp, 17 predicted proteins | sample Ectturendosymbi3_FD_21664 | JGI IMG/M metagenome (IMG submission 21664) | reverse complement strand
AAGCTTGTAGTTATGGAGTTATGTTTAAGTAGGTTGTGCATGTTTTGCTGGAAATGAGAGGCTTATGTGTTAGAGCTGGCTCCATATTAAGTTTTGTTAAAACTGTTTCACTATAGTTAGAATTGATGTGTTTCAAAAGTTTAAGTATGCTTTGACTTTTTTGTTTAGTTTTCTTATGAAAGGATTGTTCAATATGAAAAAGGGTAATATCGTGCCTGGCTTAAAATTGTTTGCTGTAAGTATGTTTATTTGTTATGATGCAGATAAAACATAGCAACATGGAAGCAAACATGCCAGGGTTGCCAGATGTTTGACAAAGAATATTACAAGTGTTTGATAATGTTGATGTGCATTGTTTAAATTACAACAGTTTGATTGTTCAGAAATAACAAATGGCACATGGTTAGCAGCTTTCATAAAATATGAAGTTTGTGATAGGTGCCCGCAATCATAGTTAAGTGTCAGATGCAAAAATCCGTCATGTTTGAACTCTTTGACAACTGCATGTTCTACAGCTAATTTAGGTACTGATGTGTGTAATATGAACAACAATCCACTGAATTGTGGTATGTCAGCTGAAGACCTAATTGGGTGGCAACCGCCAAAACCTTCTATTGATATTAACAATATAACTGAAATTGAAAAGTTTTTGTTTGGAAATGTGCTGTCTGATCAAAGTCATCAATTACCCTCTGGAGTAAGTGGTAATCAGTGATAGTGAAGAAATTTCTTAGTGTTTTTTACTGAAATTATGCTCTTGTGAATTGGTGCTATTGCGCAATACACTGACTTTTATTAGAAAAATTAAGTTTTTCTTATGTTTCCTTACTTTTACACTATAATAAGAAAATCTTCTGGTAACTATTTTTGTAGTGGTAAAAAGCTACCACATTCAGCATTTTGTAAATTGTCATTGAAATAAATCAAGTTTGCCACAAGTAAGGATTTGCTTGGTGAAATCCTTCTTCAGATGCATTTTAAATCAAACTTTGGCTTAGATAAGGTTGTGAGTCCTATACCATTGAGAAATGTACATGTTAAATGAATGCTGATTTTCAGTGAAAACTAGGCTAAATCCGACTCTGTTGAGCTTTTGATTGTCTTTCTAAGTTTTATGGTTCAAAAATTTGGATAAAATAACCTAAATTTGGGAAAAAGAATCTTCTTGGGTTAATTTCTTTGGCCAGAACTTTTGAACCAGAAACAATAGAAAGCCAATCAAAGGCTCAAAAGACTCAAATTTTAGCCTAGTTTCCTTTAAAAGCTTGAGCAAAACACTTCTTTCTTGTATTTGGGGCCCAGGGCCTGATAACCTTGGCCAAAAAGGCCTAAACCTACCCCACTTATTATGTCACCCACAAAAAAAGTGTAGCACAAAACTTCAAAAAAATTTTCATTGCAAACTAGAAGACTTGCCAAGTCTTTTGAGGGTTTGAACAACTCACTAGCACATTTGACTGGTGAGTTATGGAGTTACAAAGTGGTGTGAAAATGCAGGATTTACAGCTAAATCTACCCAGTGCTGAAGGTGTTAATAATACAAAAACTTTTTGCTGGCTGTTTCATCTACTTGTTTCTTATTAAATGTCTTTTCTGTTTGCCGACAAAGATTGTGCTTTGTACTTAATATTTGTGTTTACAGAAATAATGTAAAACTTAATGTAAAAATTGTTGCGCTTGTGCTTTGATGGGTAAGTTGAAAGTGGTCAGCCATATCCAGTACTTATTAATGGTGGCTGCAAAACACATGAAATGAATTTACAGTATTTTGCCATAACCAACCTTGGGATTTTTAGGTGGTAGCTGCTCTAGCAAAATCTGAAAAGTCTCTGGTGTTGCTTATTTCATGTAGTATCGCAATGCAGTTTATTAACACTCTGATAGACAGTTTTGCTCTGTGTTGATTGATCAGAAGATTCATTAATGTTTGTGCCATGCAGATTGAATCATTTATCCTTGATCAAGAAAGCTTCAGCAGTGATCGCTCTGTTCTTGCTTCGAGATTTGCATTGCTGGCTGCTACTGCTGGACAGTCTTCACTCAGTGAAGGTAGCTGTGACGACCAGATTTCTGTTGATGCTGAAACACAGGCACGTCTGGAAGCCTTACTGGAAGCAGCAGGTGCACTGATTTGTAAATATGTTAGCATTATTTTGAAGCAGAATATTTGTGGTCTAATGTGTATTTTTCAGTGCAGCTGGGGGTGTTGCTTCTGGTGTAGTGGGTGCTGGCATAGTGTCTGCCGCTTTGAAATTTAAGTCAGTCTTTCTCCCTTAACACAGGCAGGTGAAGCTGTCAATTAATGGACATAACAATTTGGGTGTGTCTCAAATCAAAATATATACGTATGTAAATTCTGGTCACATCCTGCAACATCACACTAAAAATAGAGTAAAAACAGGTGATCCTTTTTTCCCCACAATATAAAATAAAATTTCTCCCGTGGTGTTTTTTTGTGCTGCATGCTGGTCTGGTTTTCTGCATCAAGCATTTGGCTGATTAAGAAAACGGGACACAACAACCCAAAAAGCAGGACATATATTCAACCCAGCATTGAAGTATTTTTCCTTCAGTTTTGGTGCACCGTGTGATCTCTTTTGTTTGTAAACAGGGATGAAGGGAAGCAACTTATTTAATCAAGTTGTTTAGGTCCTGAAGTGGTATTGTGTTGTGCAAGTGCATTATAAATCTACAAATAAGTGGAAACTGAAATTGAAGTGATGTTCAGGCCTGTGCTGATAATGTGCTGTTTTCCATCCCAAATATGCTCGTAACATTCAAAAAAGTGTAATATCTACTGTAGATGCACTTCAGATCCACCAATATGCTTCCAACATATTTGTTTGCAACAGTGTTTGCGATGCTATTCCACACTGTTTAAAGTTGCCTTTACCCTCCCCCCCACAAATTACTTCATTACCGTTTTCATTAAAACTTCTAAATTTAGAATTTAAGCTTCTGTATGTCATTAAAACTTTCATCAGGCAACAACTAGAAGAAAGTTGTAAACAAGATTTGGGTGGTGAAAACTCAGGAATCATGCTGAATTTAGCAGGAATTTCTGTTATAACAGAGGGCAGCACCCCAATTTTTTTAGAAAATTGTTAAGCAGTTCTTCACTTTTGCAGGGCCTGAAACCAGATAAAATGCAGTTTTGTATCGCATGGAAATGCACTCGTTTTAGTTGGTTTTTCGCAATGCAGGAATTGGGAAATTGTCAACAGCAGACGGCAAAGCTTTTGCTGATCCTGAAGTATTACGGCGACTATCCTCCTCAGTTTCATGTGCTTTAGATGAGGCTGCTGCTGCCTTGTCAAAAATGAAGACAGAAAATGAAAGCACCAGCGAAAGTGCTCATGAAAGGTAAAATGCTGCAATATGAAATTTTTGGAAAAAAAATACGAAATTGAGTATATAAGGTGGTTTTATGTTTGGTGATAGTGCTGGAAAGTATTATTATTATCACAAAACATTAGAGAGGCTTACTATTTCTAGATCTTAATATGATTACAGTCTGTATGGACAAATGCACCTTTTCATGTGATCCGCAACTAGTGATTTGCCTTGTTGGCGGTTATTGCACCAGTGAGTGACAAGCTATTGCATTGTTTTTCTACCACGAATCTACCAATATTGCAGTTTTTGTAGATTCGATGTTGACTCATTCTCTCAGACTGTTGGAACTGAACTGCTGGCAGTGACCTTGGTTGCGGTCTGCCGTTTGCGTTGAGCTTAAACTTACAAAAATGCTGTTCAGAACCTCTGCTTGCTTGTTACCTACAGGTTTATTTCATTCCGCTGGTTAAACTCATCTGGTGGACTCCTTTGCAGCACTCGTGTACAAGACGGATTCAACTGATTTTGTTTCGTTTGTTGTATTTCTCATTGCTTGATTTTCAGAGTAAGATTTGTACTACAGTCTTAGTCACATGCGCTGCAGCGCGCATGTTTGGGATCTGTCCGAGGTGCAAGTCTGGGTTCCATGCGTTTATTTGATTTCAGCGCCCCAATTAATTCTCTATTCCCCTTCGTGTATGGTTAAAAAAGCTTGTGTGCCAATTAAAACATCAGCTGCCCCCAATACGATCAGTGTGCTCTCATTATACAGAGCACTTTCCGGCGTTCAGTATCACCGGTGTTCGTTTGCTGAAGAACGTATGCGTTCCGAGTTTTTATTCGTTTTGCGCATTCATTGTCTGTATGCGATTATATGTTGCAAAGTTCCTGGGTATGTGGTGTTGCGATAATCTGAATCGCGAATGAGTTATTACACCACTGACATGCATCTGAACCTCACCTTCGGCTAACTCTTAAGTTTCGTTTACTAAAGTGAACAAAGCGATCTTACCATCTTGCAAAAACTATACTCGTACATAATGTCAGTTTAACTTGGATTTGTGAAAAAATTTTTGTATAGCTTGGTTACTTGCGTTTGTGTGGAATCTCGTTGATGGATTTCGTCTGCAATATGGCACAAAAGGGTTGCAGACAGCATGCACAAAATTCGGCAGACGGATACTCTTCACAAACCTTTGTAAATTTCACAGAAACCTTATCAACACAGTTTTGTTAAATGACCAACGTATGTTGGTAACACTTGATATTTAATTTGAAAACCTTGTGTCCTTTTTCCCAAATGTTGGTGTTGCTCGAAAGTAGTCAGGTGAAAGGTTGTTGCGCGTGGTGCTGTTCCCACAAGACTGTTTCATTGGTGTTTCATATTTCGGATTAATTTACTTTGAGCAACAATCCATACGTTTTTTTTGAAAAACTTTGCACTTGAATTAAATGACAAACCATTGCGCAACTTTTAATAGGTTGCAAACAGTTCTTCTTTAGTTTTGTTTTATTTTATGGTAAGCATCTACAACCTGAAACATGCCATGACAATTTTTGCTTACTGCAAACGGGTGTATGAAGGACGATGCAGCTCAGTTGTTAAGTCCGTGGCTTTCGGCGTGAAGTTGTGTTTTCCATTATTGTTTGATTTGCACTTTTGTTTATGTAAAGCTTATAAGTATGCCTTGTGTTACCTTCATGTTCAGAAACCCATAGGATCTCTTGTCCAGGCTTTATGGTTCAAATTCAAACGGACGTCGTTGCTGAGTTGGGGTTTGCCAGTAAATTTAGAGTAGTTCACGCTTATTTTGTTTTGCAGTTTCAGGCTTGGGCCACCATTCCTGTTTTGCTCGTAGTTTAACGTTAAACCTATTGTTTTGGCTTACCAACAGTGACTTTTAGAAATTAAGTCACTGTTGAGTTACCGGAAGATCATGCTGGGCTCTCGTGATTATCGTTTTGTGCACCTGCTACGGAATCGTGGCCAATTTGTATGTAGCTGAAGAATACTGCTACGCGTGGTGTTATATTCGGTAAACACACTTAACCTTGTTAATGCAGTCCAGTTCCCTTTTAAGCAGGTTGGAAATGGCTAAAAAATATTTTTTTCGTTTGGTCTACCATGTTTTCACCCCAATATAAGGGAGTATGCTGCGCTTTTATGAACGAATTGAGGCAAATGCGCTTATTGCATTTATAGCTTGCATGTTGATTAAAGGTTTCATCTCGAATTGCAACGCTTGATTGGACATTTTTGCCGTCGATGCAAATAGAATTTGCGCTGAAAGTCAAGGTATCGTGTGAAAAATCCTATGACCCAAACTGTGTATGTGAGCCCGAAATGTTCGATTTTAACAACCAGATGAATTCTAGACATTTTATTGAAATGTAAAGTAGACGTACTAACTTTTAAACCCAAATGTTCTTTTAAATCATGCCTATCATTTTATAATGCCAAATCAATACACATTTTGTGATTTAAGCAACGCATTAAACTAACTTAACGGTACGGAATGCAACATTTTGAAAAAGTTTTTAGTTTGAAGTTGCCTGAAATTTGAGGTGCAAGCAGGACATTTTCAGGGAAACGCTTAGGACGGGCTTATCTTTCTGTTGATCCTACTTCTATTGGTTTTTCGCATGGTCATTGTATAACGAATAGGGTTGTTATGAGACGCACGAGCAACCAACATGGAGCAAAGCACAGCAGGGACGCATTTTTCCTTTTTCGTATGTATAGGGTTTGATGTGGACATCATTGCTGATGGTGCGAGGTTGGCATGCAGGCCAGTGTGCTAAGGTAGGGTCTACACACAGCAACGGCGCACAACATGCGACCTTTGGTAATGAAATTTGCGGCCGTCCACAGAACAAACTTTTCTTAACTAATTCGTTAAAATGTTTGAAATTTTTTATACTCTTAGGCACAAGTAAATGACATATACCGGATAAAACCTATTCTTTAATTAAACGTATCTGATGAATATAACTCGAACTCATTGGCGGCCGCACTTCATATAAATAAAAGTAATTCGGCCGGCAAAAGCAAAAGGTTGTACACCCCTGGTCTACAGCATTTTCAGGACAAAATAGCCACCTGAAATCAACTACGTCTGCCGCAGGCATTAACGCTATACTCGTCTAATTGTTCCTGCAGAACGCTCGTTGAAGCTTGCACAGAAGGCGACGTCAACACAGTTAAACGATTACTGTGCGAAGGGCGCAGCGCAAACGAAACCACTGAGGATGGAGAAAGCCTCTTGTCCTTGGCATGCTCAGCTGGTTATTACGAACTAGCGGAGGTAGGTGGTCTATTGTAATCAACGTGTGAAAGATGGGTTTGTTTTGCCTGATATAGTTGTTGTATGGCGTAGAATATGCGTGCTTCAACATTTCGCAAACATCGTCGCATGAAAAGTGCTAGTGCACTGAGTTCTGTGAACTGTTTGAGCTCGGGTTGCACGTAATCGATTATTTTTTCTTAGGCCTTTTCTCTTTGGTTGGTTCAGGTTCTTCTCTGCGTTCCACCATACACTGACGAAAGGTCGTACCTCACCTCGGAAAACAGCTTAAAACTTCGTCATAAAATCAACCCAACTTTCCTCGCTACTCTAAACCAACAACTGACCAAGGCATTTCTTCATTTTCTGTCTTTTTCTCCATTTCATCTTCAACAACAACTTTTTATCTTTTTCGAAGCTTTTGCTGCATGTATTTTCTTCTCTGCATCTTTTCATTTCGTGTTCTTTTGCTGCGCTCCCTGTGGCCAGTGTTCTCTCTAAGGTGCGCAATACCACCAGACTATTTGCGCAGTGAAATCTTATCCTCGCGCACTTGCAGCATTATAAATTTAATATCTTGTATATGTCGCATAGCCCTCACACTGCTTGATACGCTTCAGTAGAGTGTGTCTACAGGTTTGCACCCTAAAGCAAAAATTAGCTCAGTATAAAAATTTCTTGGAGGGAACTGTTCTATCAGACACACAAAACGGGGGTTGCCAGCAGGTGACTAACCTTCTAAAGGAATTCTCACACTCACGACAAATGCAAAACCTAATGGATCGCCACTCACATTCCCCAGCGAATAGTTGTTGCGCTTTTATTAGGAAAAATTAAACTCAGGCAATTTCCTGATGTGTGCTTCGGTTAAACAAGCCTGATTCTGTACTAGGCGAAATATAGAAATGGTGGTAGCTTTGGTTGTATAGCACACATTCCACACCTGTGGTTCCCAAACTGGGGGTAAATTACCCCCGGAGGGTAATTGCGATTCTTCGAGGGGTAACGCAGAACCAAACCACATTGTTGTTCTGTATTATGAGCGATCAATGCAAAAGAAATTTTCGACATGAATGCAAAAATTTTTTATTGGTGGGTAATAAGACATAATAGCTACCTTGATTTGGGTAACGGTTCGAACAAGTTTGGGAACCACTGTTCTACACCCAGCTGCTCATTGTGTGACGTAGGCACTCATTCTCGCTTTTCCTAATGAAGTCAACGCGAGAAACGTTTTCGATACGAATCGTGGTAACTGCGCAACCTCACTGCAAGCTGTAATCAATTTTAATGTAAATCGGGTGCCTCAGTGTGAGCGTCATTGTTCACTCATCACAAAGTGATGCGCGTGCACGTATGTGCTCGTGATGACGTACCCTTCTCAGCACCGGGTTTTGTTAACGCAAGCGTTTTCGCGTAACGGATTCGAGTTCTCTGACCCTTGACCTGCCACTGCAGGTTTTGCTTGCCATGCACGCCAACGTCGAAGACTGCGGTGCGAAAGGTGACTGCACACCCCTGATGGAAGCCGCTTCCGGGGGATACGCTGATATCGTCCGACTCCTCTTGTCTCACGGCGCCGATGTGAATGCCACATCGTCAACAGGTATTGTTTCATTGCTGTGCCGAACGGAAAATGCTACCCGGTCGTAGATTTGATAAATGGCGCCGAAGTTACGGCAGACGTTTCCGGACGTCTGGCATGGTGTGCTATTGTTGATTGATTCAAACGTCCATCATGCTTTTCAATGGTAATGAAATCTCTGATCGTAATTTTATTTCATGCGCACTGTGCAGTGTTTCTTTAATGTACGTATTACTCAGCTTGATCAGCTAGAAAAAGAGTGCTGTTCACTTCTTCAAGCGTGGCTAAGACCAATATCCACCAGAATGTTTCTGTTCAAGAAATGGATAGGTTTTTGTAAATTATTATTAAGGAAGATGACGATTTAGACTCTAAGGATGTTTTTATTACCGGATGTTGAAATGTCAGCTGTTTGGAAACTTTCAGCTAGTGAATTGAAATCACCTTTTTATGATACTATTTTATCAGGCATCAGTCATGGATATGTATGAAAATTTTGCTATGCTTTTATTCCACTGATGTTTCTTCGTGGTACGATTACCTCCTTTTTGTTCGAACGGTACGTTAATTATGTATGGTTCAAAGTTGCACCTGCGTGCAGTTTGGCACTGTATAATTGTGAACTATTGAACAGTACGTTCATAATATTGCTGCAGGTCTTTCTTCTGGTTCGACCTTTAAGCCATTACGTTAATGAACACACTCTTTAAGACCTGAACGCTCCGATAACAGCGAATGTCTTCTAAAAATCAACGGGAATTACGCGTGGCAAGGACCAGTGGCAGCATCCTGAAATCAACGCACAAGCCTTTCGCGCCTGCAAAGCGGTAGCGCGGTCTTGGATATGATGTCATGTGTCGCGACGTGTGCGCTCGGGCCGCTCGCAATCGTTGACAGCAAAGAATTACGTCGACGGCGCAACTGTGACGTAAGCGGCAGTCGCGCGTCTTTCGTGAAAACTGTGCTATGCGCTGTGCGCCGTTCAGTAAACCAAGCGAGGGCTGTAGGTAAGGCTGTCCTTGCATGAAAGCAGTTTTGGGCTCGCTTGAATGCGCACGCAAAGAAAATCTTCATTCTGCAGTACAACACCGCAAAGTGTAACTCCTCTCAATACAGGTGGGACAGCCATCATTTATATCGACGCATATCGCAGCAGTTATCCCAAACTTGAGGTTACACTTGAAAGATGATGTAGGGTGGCTTAAAATTTATTTTGCCAGCATCAGGTACGTTTATGTCTTGCAGGTTGATGATTGCGCTGTAAAACCGCTGACGCAACGCGTTGGGTGTTTTCATTTCGCGTTGACGATGTGCGAGCTGCCGGCGGGAGGCGTTCCTGTGGGAAAGTGTCTACGAGACATTTGTCTCTTTAAACGAAGCCACCGTGATAGCACGGTGGCCTCGCTTTAACACCCAGTCCGAGACCAATCTTAAAGTGATAAGATTCAGATCTAGATTCCAAATAACTGCTTGCACTAGCATGCAATGTTAAGATCGGATTCCGAATTCTCAAACTTTCGTTTGGTGCCTAATTAGGAAAAATATTTTTTAAAATGGAACATGGTACGCTCCTAAAATTTGGCATTCGAACTTCACTTACCTGTTCGCCGTTTTGCGTACCCAAGCGATAAGAAAAATATGAAGTGGACTCGAACTGGTTTTTGCTTCTGCTTTATGCAAAAGCAGCTATTAATTCCCGATTTAGGTCGCGATATTGTAATTACATTTGGTGCGGAATTGAAGATCCGCTTTCCTTGAAAGGTTTTGCCTCCAACTTCAGTTCATTTCACGTTAAGCGCAGTTGGCGCAGAATGCCTCACAGCATGTGCGAGACCGTGGCCACGTTACTTGCGTGGGGGGTGGCCAGTGCGATTATCTGGGATTAAATCATCGGTCTTTACATTGACTACTGCGCAGTCAACTGCACCACTGTATTGCAAATGAGAAATGCAGTTGTGGTCATCGCGCATGTTTCTCTGGACGTCTGAGGCGGAAGAATTTTTCAAAGTTGGTTATTTGATCGTACGATGATGCAGTTTTCCCGAGCAAGTTTGAAATTTTTCACCAATATAAAAGTATTCTCTGATTGCGGTACTTCGATCAAAACGATTATTTTGAGCAGTCTCGCGCCAGGGAACCTCTAATTGCACTTCATTGACAGTGTTGTGCTGCAGAGCACTCATCAGATCGCGTTCCATGTTGTTGCTGTCGCCGTGAGATTCATTGGTGCAATCGTATTTTCGGACTGTGCCACGAGAAGCGCCCGGCTTTATTTTGAACTGGTTTTATGGCCATCGTTACATGCTTTTCTTAATATGTCCCGTATAAATAAATATATAAATAATGAACGAATGAGCGCGCGTTTGTGCAACGTTTCACTGCTTCGAATAAATTCAAGAACAACTTGCAAACACGTATTGTTATACAGCAGTCATGTTGTGAAAGTCAAGGTGATTTGACTACAGTTTCATATGCAAATGCCAGCTATTTAACGTCTTATTCACAAAACATCTTAAAGTCCGACCAAGACGCCTCGGCAGCGCAGCAACCGCGAATACGACTTTTTCAAACCTTTTTTCTGTGCATCTCGGTCGAAAGCCTTATGAGCATTTTTTGTTGCAATCGCTTTTTGTCAATCGAATTCAAAAGGATACTAGAAGCCCAGGGTCTGAACGTCCCTGGCCGTGAGTGCAGCGTGGTCGAATCGAGATTTTTTTCGCACGCATGTTTTTCATCCACATGCTTGCACACGCAGGCAACACCGCCCTGACGTACGCCTGCTGCGGAGGCTACGAAGACGTGGTGCGGTTGCTTGTGGACGCCGGCGCCGAACTTGAATGTCACAACGAAAACGGCCACACGCCGCTCATGGAAGCGGCGTCGGGCGGACACGTCGGGGTAGCTGCAATCCTGCTGGATCGAGGAGCGGGGATTAACACCCACTCGAACGAATTCAAAGAGTCGGCGTTGACATTAGCTTGCTACAAAGGTACCAGTGGGCTAAGTTGCATGCTTGTCTGCAGTGGCACGGCGCGCTGTCTCCGTGATCCTTGTGCTTTGCTCTGCTGTACTACAGGTTGCAACCTTGCTGTTCGAATGGTCTGACTTGTCACTCTTTATGCACAACATACAATCAAGTGCTGATCTTCAGTTTGTAGCAAGAAATCGCTGTCACTGAAAAAACGAAAGAGCGCCAGAAATCATTTCAAGTTGGCGCAGCCTAAACTGATTTATGTTTGCAATATTAGGCGCGGTCAGGTTCCATTAAATGTAGATGAGCTAAAAAGTTCAAACGACCTTTGACGTCAATCGGAGGCGAGAATTTTCAAAACAGAAGTTAACTTGAAGTGTTCCTTAAATTGTTGAAAACCTAAATGTTGCATTTTTTTGAAAAGGTGTGTTCCACCAATGCTGCAAGCACCGAAAAAGTTGGGCAGTTGTCTCGGCTCAGAATTTGCCAAAATGTTAGGGTGCTTGAGGACAAATTCACCTCATTTTCTGTACGGTTTTGATGAGTTCAAAGTTTGACACGACAAGCTCTAAAATTGATTTGGTTCCCCGAAAGTTTCAGCCCTGATCGTCTCCATGAGACCATTTGTAAACGCTGCGGTGAGTGACGTGATAGAGGTTGTGCCGATATACACTTGCTTGTGTAGGACACTTGGACATGGTCAAATTTCTACTTCAAGCCGGTGCTGACCAAGAACACAAAACCGACGAGATGCACACTGCCCTCATGGAAGCGTCAATGGTGAGTATATTTCTGTTTGACGAGAAAATCAAAGCGATTTGTATCTGTCCTGTTTTGTCTCGAACAGGAACTTCTAAACTTGTTTTGGTGTTGTAAATGGTCTTATTCACCAGTCGGGTATCGTTGCATACTGGTCATATGTAGGACAAAGGTTTGGGAACAGACTGTCCTTCAAACATATCAGCTCGTTTTGTTTGCTATCGTTCCACACTGTTTGAGCAACTGCTTACAGTCTTGCAACACAGTCAGCGTGTTTTCTTTGTCATTCTAAATAACAACTAATTCTACAGCTGTGGATAAAATTCGCATCAAAATATGAAAGCAACAATTTTGCTTTTGTGGAATGTTTCTTTGTCATGCTGTTCCTTCTGACTTGACTTAAATGCACTTCTTAAAAAAAAACGAGTACAAACATACACAGTGGGTCTAAAACGTGTTTTTTTGGAGTTGCTCCCACAGTGACTATAGGCGCAGCTGCCGTAATGAAAAAATAGCAGGTGCCTCGTCATTACAACAAAAAACAAACCGTTTGTTATCATTGAAAGATAAAAATACTCAATTTTGCGGTCAAGTGTCAAATCCATTAGCTGCTTGAGCGCAGCATTGTTACTGGTCTTGCTGCACACCCACTGGTGCTTTTCCATTAAAGTTTGTCCGGAACAAGCCGGGATTCTCTCGGCCGGGCAAAGCAGGTTTACACGTTGTTATATTTGCGGCAACGTGAACGAACAAAGCACTAAGAATTAACTGAAATCAGCTGTTTGAAGGAAGCAGGTAATTTTTTCTGGGTTTGTTTAAAGTTTCGTTTCTGCTCAATTGTGACCGTATGTAGCCACAGTTGCGACAAAAATGGTTATGTATCTTGATTCTGTGACCAGGGCTTGCGTTCACACCGTGTGAAGATAAATAGTAGTAGAACTCTATCCCACGGTCTTGCAAACAAAGAAGCTTCTTAAGGTGCGCGCTCGTAGGACACCATTTGAAATATCTGAGCCAAATAATTAGCTGAAACGTGGATGAAGCCGTATTGTCGAGATTTTTGCAACGTATGTCACCTGCGAGCACCAACAAAGCCTTCAAATTATAATGTTCTGAAGAGATGGCATGATTTAATTAGATTATGTAAAAACACACTCAAATTGTGTCATAACTTAATAGGCTTATCTAAACTATCAGCTGTGACGTAGCTGTTTCTTAGAAAAGCCTTATAATTCAGTTTTTTTTTGTTAACGTTTTAACTTGCCTTCTGATATGTGATGTTGATGGTGGAGCATCATAGTTGTTTTTGCTGATTTGCGTATTTGTGACGTACTTGTGCGCTTATCCATCATGCACGCGTCGAACAACCAGCGCCTTCACTGCGATACTTGACTCACAGCGTAGGCTGGTGTGGATCTCGTGCGGTGGTTTTGTTAAGTCGATTGAAGCCGAGCACATGTGGCGACGTGTGTATTCACGTACCGCAATTGTTCTGCCTCGTAGTTAAAAAACGTGCGATCTAAAACTCCGGCCAGCTTTCGGATCAACACAGGCAGCGCATGTTATAAGCCTGGAATCCTCCGCGCGAATGTCTCTTTCGCGCAAACTCTCTTCTTGCTCTGGGCGCGTCTCAGTTTCGCGATCCTGTCGCTGCGACCAGCGCGTCGCGAGTGTCGCCGCCGCCCTGTCGTGACAACGAGGCGATATTTTCTGTGGCGCAGGACGGTCACGTCGAGGTCGCGCGTTTGCTGTTGGACTCGGGCGCGCAAGTCAACATGCCCGCCGACAGCTTCGAATCCCCGCTGACCCTCGCTGCGTGCGGCGGCCACGTCGAACTGGCCGAGCTGCTCATCCAACGCGGAGCAGCGCTTGAGGAGGTCAACGACGAGGGATACACACCCCTGATGGAAGCGGCCCGCGAAGGGCACGAGGAAATGGTCGCTCTTCTTCTGGCGAAAAGTTGGTCATTGTTTTGTTTGTTTCTGTGATGGGGGCGTTGGTGCCGTGCCAGCTATTGTAAAAAATGTTCCCTTTGTGGCAAATTGTTAGACAGTCTAACTAAGACTTTCACACACGTAGCATGACGAACAAGTTTCCCTCTTTACGTTGCTCCGTGCCGTAAAAATGGAAAGCTTCGTGCTTTTTTATTTAAATAGGCAAAGCGCTGGTTTGTCTTCTCAGAAAAAGGTTATTGGTGGTTCTGAAGCGTTCAGCCGACGCCGCCCAGCAATTTCCTCACGATTTTACAAACAGAAACCTGCGAATAGTTAATGCGTTCCTAAATTCAGTGGTTCGCCGCGTGAATAATCTCGGCTTCCTGGCAGACGGAAGGTTCATCGTGGCGACGTGTTTTGTTTCCTGCTCAGATGCCAACGTCAACGCCAAAACCGAGGAAACGCAAGAAACCGCCCTCACGTTAGCTTGCTGCGGGGGGTTTTTGGAGTGCGCCGAGCTTTTGGTCAAGGCCGGCGCGGACCTCGAAACCGGCTGCTCGACCCCTTTGATGGAAGCGGCGCAGGAAGGACAGCTGGAGCTCGTAAAGTTCCTCCTTCAACAAGGTAATAGTTCGGGGGCTGATCGCGGAGGGTCTGTTTGTTTTGCAGCATGACGGCTGCATTTTGCTTCGCGTGTTACGGCGTAGTCTGGCTGTTCTTTCGATCGCCCACCACTCCTGTTATGATTGGAGTCGTCTAAACGAAACTGACTCGCTATTACGTCCTGATCAAATCAAAGCGTCATGCGCAGCCCAGACGCGCGAGCGTTTCCTGCGAAATAACCTGCTACGCTGTGTACGTGGAATCGAGGCGCCCAATAAACACGTGGCATCGCATGAGCCAGATGGCGCGCGCTGTGTTGCGTTGGAAAAGCGTCGTCATCACGCCTGGCGATGTCAGTAGCAGAAAAAAGAGGAAAAGCTTTTGGTTTCGGTTTGCCGTAAACAGTCGAACATTTTCATGATGGCGGTTCTATTTCAGGGGCGAACGTCCACGCCACCACCGCCAGCGGCGACACCGCGCTGTCGTACGCCTGCGAGCACGGTCACACCGATGTCGCTGACGTTCTCCTCGCAGCGGGGGCCGTGCTTGAGCACGAGACCGAGGGAGGTCGAACTCCCCTGATGAAGGCCGCCAGGGCGGGGCATCTCTGCACTGTGCAGTTCCTCATTTCGCGCGGTAAGTTCAGACACTGTACATAGGACTTTCGTTGGATGCGACCTTGTCATCTTGAACGCACTCGCCGTCTCTGCAGGTGCCGACGTGAACCGAACAACCAAAAACAACGAGCACAGCGTTTTGTCGCTGGCATGCGTTTGCGGCCATCTTTCCGTTGTGGAGCTGCTGCTTTGCCAAGGGGCCGATCCGACGCAGAAGGTTTGTCTCTTTAAAGAAGCGAGACGCGTGTTCTTCCAGTTTTCCAACAACAGAAAAACTTTTCCGTCCCTGTTGTAGTTGCCACGATAGCAACGCACGTTTTTGTTTTTTTCCGCAGCAGAAGGCAGCCACTGGTCTCAAATTTCCAACTAAAGGTCGATTTTAATACAAGTGCAGGCAATATTAAATATGTGCAAAGCTTTGCTTCATTGAACGTGTACAGCAAAGACAGTTTCAGAAGACATAACAACCCGAAAATATGTACTTTCCACGATGGGTGTAAGCAAGGAATCGATCAGCAAATTTTTAATAGGAAATCGATTTTACGTAAAATTACGCATCCTCAGTCCTTATTGAGCAAAGCTGCGTGAAGGCGATGAATGATATTGCTTTTAGACGTTATCGATCGTATTTTTCAAACCTTCTAGTTCTCACCAACTAACGCGGTTTAGTAACCTTGTTTTGAACAACATGACCATGCCAGTTGCTTCAACAGCTGAAGGATGGATCGACCATGCTTCTGGAATCTTCCAAGGGCGGCCACACGTCGGTCGTCAAACTCCTGCTCGACTTTCCCAAAACCTACGGATCCCTACCTCCTGAAAACTCCCAGGTACGCGCACCCTCGCTTTCTCGCTCGCTTTTCTCACGACAGCCTCGATCAATATTCCACAGCTTTATCGTGATCGCTGACCGTGTTCATCTCACGGCGCGCGTACTGCGCCTGCGACGCTGTCGTGAAGCGAAAAGCTGTAACACATGTTTCGCTTGAAACCCGTTTTTTTGTTCCAGGCCGGTTCTCCGGCGCCCGAACAGGCCACCCCCCGAGTGCCCACCCAGTCCCTTCCGATGGTCGTTCCGCCGCAAGAGCCGGACCAAGCGCCACAGCTCCCCCTCACCGCCGACGGCGACTACTATCCGGACGTCGGCGAACACCTGGCCCCCATAGCAGACCTCAGAAGAGATGACGTCAAAGACAAGAATGCTTTCGCGTGCGGAGTAGAAACTGCAGGTTGGTTTTAGAGGATATGTGACCGTATGGCGCCACCCTGAATTGTATTGCTGCGAAGTTCGACTATATTTTTTCCTCACCGACCGATGGACCTGAAGGTTAGAAGTAGCTCGTGCCATCCATCAGCTTTATTTCTCGCACGATCGAATCTGGCCCAATCGTTGTGACTTTGTGCGGCTTTTGCCATTTCTACCAAAACGAAGCGATCAACGTGTTGACTGCTATACACGGCTGCCGAACCGCGGTTTCGTGCTTTTTTCCGCGCAGAAGCAGCGACAAAAAACATGACGTTTGATGTTATAGGTTTGCTTATTTATTGGTTTCTGGGTTCGCTGAGGTTACTGTGTCTCTTTTCTTTTCCCAAACCCTGACTGATTTGTCCTCAGCGACCCTGGTCAGCCAGCTGATCCAGCAAGGAAACATCTTATCCCAAGCGTCCGACTACATTCAACCGGACACCAAACTGGCGGTCGATAAAGACGTGGCGGTCACCGTCGAGTCGTTCCTGCGATCGATGGCATGCGACGCTGCCGGTACGTGGCTTCAAGCACGCAGCATCGCGCCTTGTGGAACCGGGCTTGTCGAGCAATAATTGTGTGTTGCGACAACGTCGTGCTGTACGAATACGAGCCTCTTCTCCCAAACAAAGACAAATCAAGAATCTTACTAGTATTTCAAACTTATTTTGCAAACTCGCCGGAGTTTGTGTCCATTTTCTGCTGTTTTATCTGTAAACAACGTCTAATCGCAGTCGTAACTGAATGTGGTGTCGTGTGCGACTGGATCTACAGCTCGGGTGCGCATGTTGTTGACAAGGTTTCATGCAATAAGCTGCTTCCTGTTAGTATTAGCATTGTTTGAAACTGCAAAAGCATAAGACACGCCAGCAAACTTTCTCATTGGTCGGCTTGCCTTCGTGCACTGGTCTCATAGACATGATGATGAAAAGTGAAAAGTAGGTTGAGGCGCGTGTTCTAAGCGTTTGTCGTTTACAGTTGGCAAAGCTCGAAGTGCCGAGTCGATCGTCGAAGAAGCGCAAGGCAAGCTGACTGAGCTTGAGCAACGGATCAAAGAAGCGATAGAAAAGAACGCCCAGTTGAAAAGCATCGAAATGATGCAGGTCGGCGACTGCTTCACGTTCGTCTTCTGCGGTTTTCAGGGAATTTCTTGTGTCGTGTATTCATGGAATGCCTGAAGTAGTTTGTTGCAGATGCGTTTTTTTGCTGAATCCATGTCAGATCTGATGCTAAAGCAACAAAAAAAGCGGAGCGCTTATTTCAAGCTCTGCATCCACGCTTGTTTTGCTGAAGGCCATATGCAATATCTGAAGAAGAGTGTCAGTTTAAATTATCGTTTTAAGGCCTGTCGTCCCCACCAAACGTAAATCACGAAGCGTCTGTTTAGATACGCCTTATTGGGAATACAGTCATTGCTCAGGACTCTGTTAAGGGTCTATTTTTTTATCTACCACGTGTCGCGATATAGGGTTAAAGTTCCTTTTCCACACCTTTATACTGCTTTGCCATTGTCGCCCACCAAAGGCCCTTGATCGCATTAGATCACAGTTTGCTGGTAAAACGTTGCCTAGTCAGCTAATCCTTGTGTCCTGACTTGCGTGTCCTCCCCAGCTCATGTCGTTCACAGTTGGGAAGCGACGAAAGCGTAACGATTATATTTTGTCGTGGATCGGTTCTGGTTTCCCTCTGTACTTGAAATCTTTTTTGGCTTGTGTCATTGCTGGTGAGACGTTTTATTTACAGACCGACCAATTGACCAAGGAAAAAGTAGAAGAACTCTATAAGACCCGAGAAGAACAAATCCACAAGAAACAAAAAATTCTGGAAGAGTTGCAGAAGGTAACTTTTTGATCAAATCTTCCTTGACCAGTAAGTGTAACGTCTCTTTTAAACAACATTGATAAATGCTGTTGATGGTCGTTCTATCTGAAGAAATGCGAAGGCTTGATCACATGATGCAAAACATTCGCTTCTGATGGATATTGTACAAAATTTTCGAAAACTTTAGCAGTGGACGTTAAAAAAGTTCGTTGCGTCGTGGAACGAAATTCCTAACACGGAAATGCCGCCTTCCAACAGGTTGAAAGGGAACTTCAGTTGAAGACGCAACAGCAGCTGAAGAAACATTACCTCGACATGAAGCAGGGCGAGTCATCCACATCATCCCAAAGAGGTTGGCCGTGCATGGGATTGATTGTCCGGATGTTTTCAATGTGAACGAGCGTTAGTTGGCTTGTGTTTAGCGGCGCGGTTTTGCTGACGCTGGCAATCATCTGAGCGTGGATATGACTCGAACTGTTCGCCGTATTTGCGTTGTTTATTTTTGAATTTTCATCTCTCATTATTTTAATGCGGCCATGTTGCAAAAGAATCGTCTGTATCACGTGACTTCCGCAAACCGTGGATTTGAATCGATTAATAATAATGCAACTAACGTGTTGGTGTCGTCCAGTACGTAAGTCCTTCACTCGCCCCCTTCAGCAGTCTTGGCTTTGCAATAGCGCAGCCTTGCAGGGGTTGGTGGTGTAGTGGTGTTTGGAAGCGGGTTTCACCTTCGCAAAATTTACTTCCACTCAACAACCTGCATTTTTCAAATTGCAGGAAAACCTGACGGCGAAGACACGAGAACTGCAGTCAGCAGCGTAAGTGCTTTGCCCGATTTAAATAAATCGTATATTACGTGTCGGGCGTGATGCGCCTTAATAGCGTCACGTGAATTGAAGAGATTATGCAACGCGGCAATCAGCGTCGCTTGAATACAATTCGGGCGCTTTTGTTGTTTCGGGAAAAAGTCGTGTTTTGCTTCTGTTTTTAAACTTCGTCGCACCGTGCTGTGCTCTTGTTCATTCCAACGAGCTAACTGCTTTCAACAACCCAACCTTTTCCATATTTCTCCTTTTCAAGATGCCTTAAATTTCATATTGGATACGAAAACTTTGTAGCTAAATTGCTCGATGTGAATCACAACAAGGGCTCCCTTAAAATATCTCACTCTTTTGAAAAACAACGATGGCTTTCTTACTTCAAACCGCTTTTAGACCTGAAAGACTGCATATCGTGATTAAAGGCGGACGCTGCGTAACTACTTCCCCTACACAAAAGCAAGTTATTGGGGTGCTTGGCGCAAACTGACACGGCGCTCAGTTTCGTTGCTGGAACTGTCTGCTGCGATTAACGCGACAAAGCACATCGAAATGCACAGCTGGTGTTGAAGCAGGAAGAGAGACCCTGTCTGTGCCGAAATGCCGCTTCTAACTACTTTTCTCAGCTCATGGCATCTTCGGTGAGACCCAAATCGAAAGTTCTCCTGCCGTTCATAATAGTAGAAGCGTCAATTAAATATAACAGACAGTTAAATGCGGTCGAACAGGAAAAACATGCTGCCTTGACATGTGTATCGTATCACCTGTCACTGGTTGGCAACGTTGAGCAATGCACAACGTCTGCCTTTGGTTGGAACAACGAATAACGTAAACTTACTGACCAGTACAACATAGTCCTGTATGGTATTTGAAAGTTCTTGATATTGCAGGAAAGCGACTCATTCCAAAGTGAACTGTACGTCCAAGACAAAGAAACACCGAAAGGTACTGCGCTGATCGTATGCATTTGCACTGAGGAATTGATTGCTTCTTATCCTGAATACGTTTGCGTGTCAAATCTGCACCGTTGCACTTTTGTGATTGCTTTTATCTCCGAGCCATCTCGCAGTGTTTTGATAACAGTTTTTATGTTGCAGTGGTTCAAGCTCAAAGCACCGCCGCCGTTGAGGTANAGTTATTGCTGTGTAATAATCCCGGTTGGAGTAACAGTTTTTCGTTTCGTTAGAGTTTTCTTTGTTCTCCTGTACCTGAGAGTGACNGCATCCGGTTCGCAGGTTCCCTCCAGCGCCGTCGCACGCGCCAACTCACCCGAACTTCCGCAACCGAATCAAAAGCTGAACAACGGTGAGCGAGTCGCTACTTTTATTCCCAGCTGTGCCTGAAGTAGTTTGTTGCAGATGCTTTTTTTGCTGAATCCGTGTCAGATCTGGAGCTGAAGCAAAAACGGAGCGCTTATTTCAAGCTCTACATCCTCGCTTGTCTTGCTTAGGCCATACGCAATGTCTGAAAAAAGTGGACTGGTTACCAACCAACTCCCTTTTCAGGTTCTTCTGGCGCTCTACCACAGGCGGCCAAAGACGTGGGAGAGTCCTACTGCCAGTGTGTGCACCACCCTTGCCCGCAGTTATCTCATCCAGCGTCTGCCGAAAGTAAGTTAGTTGTTGCGTTGTTACTCTGTTGGTAGCAACCGAATGGCAGCAGCATGGTGCTGGTCAGGCTCGCGCAGACATACGTAGGTTCACAAAGCTGGCCACTTCGTGTGCTAATAATTGTCAGGCAAATGATCCCCGTCCCTTTTTCTGATAAACTGCATCTAAACTAGTGGTCGGCAAACTGTGGACCTTAGCACTTTTTACTGGTCCGCACAAGACTTTCTGTTGTGGGTCGCATATCATCTAAGAGCTACATACATGCGCCAGTTGCGTGGGCTAAAACATAGGCTACTGTAACAACTATGGACTGTTCGACGTTAACAAAGCATTGTTTTTGTCAGTATACAGTTTATGACATTAACATACCAATGTTGTGTGACATGCAACTGAATGCACCGTAAGTTTGAAATTGGACCTTCAAAAAGAAACACGGGCCTTTAATTACCACTGACAGGGTGGTTTGGGCCATCACTACGAAAGTTTGCCGATCACTGATATAAAAGGTATACTACGCGTAATGTCATCTTGGTGTTTAAGTTTCCCTGCTGTTNTCCAATAACTCGTCACTTTCACTGCAGCTGAGAGCTACGAGCGGCCGGCGTCGCCTATCGACAGCGAACCACAGCAGCAAAACAAACCGGTTCATCCCAACCTCGACGTCAACGGCTTCACGGAAAGCAACCACGACACCCCCCTGACCCTCGCCTGTGCGGGGGGTCATGAAGATCTCGTCCGGCTACTGATTAAGCGTGGCGCCAGTATTGAGCACCGCGACAAAAAAGGTTTGCTTTGAAACTTCGCTAAGAGCTTGTACGTTGAAGAAGAAAAACTTGAAGTAACTTTGCGTTTTGCTCTTCAGGCTTCACCCCCCTCATTTTGGCAGCAACTGCTGGCCATGTTGGAGTCGTGTCCATCCTTCTTCAAAGCAAAGCCGACATAGAAGCGCAGTCCGAACGCACCAAGGACACCCCGCTGTCTTTGGCTTGTTCGGGCGGACGCCTGGTATGAATTGGTGTGCGCCGCAGAAATAGCTTGTTAAGTTTTGACTGCGAGTTTTTCATTGCATGCACGTCATCGTCGTTGTGAATACCGCTTTGCAATCTGTTCTTGATCGTATCTCTTGACCGTTGCAGGAAGTTGTAGAGCTTCTCCTGGAGAGTGGAGCGAACAAGGAACACCGCAACGTGTCCGACTACACCCCCCTGTCGCTGGCCGCGTCGGGGGGCTACGTGAGCATCATCAAACTTCTGCTGAGTCATGGTGCGGAGATAAACTCCCGGTAAGACAATGATAGTAACCATCAGTGTGTGCGGCGGTATTGTACGTTGCCTGGTGACAACAGGAAATCGATTTTGGGAATGAGTTCCCGCAAACAGCGCAGCGTGTCCAGCGTCAGCGAAAACCTCACGGTGAACCGTTTTCGACCGCAAATTGTGACTGTTGCCAAGAAAGTGTCCGCGATTTTGCACCCAGCGGCTTTTAAACAATCAATCCGTCGTAAACACCCGAACAACACTCGGTCCTTCAACGGATCGCGATCATTCCCGGCCGGTCTTGTGACCCGCTCTCATCACGTGCATGCCTTGCTATTGGCGAGCTATCTCCGGACCGGTTCCCACAGCCAGCGTCCGTTGTCAATGAGCTGCTTATTGTGCATCGGCTATTTCGGTGAGCGTGCCTCGGCGCGCTACGTAAACGCGGAGGGCGTGACATCAGCTGTCACGTGCCTGTGTCAGAACGCGACCAAAGAAAGCGGCGACAGAATGTCAGTGGAAGTGACGTACAGTGCAGTACAAAGGTCGCGCGTACCCATCAACCAATTGCGGTAATTTCGAATTGGTCGTCCTCGCACGGAGACTGTCTTCAATACACCGTTGTGCGTTGCGACCAGAAGCCCTTTGCTCAATGGTGCGAGCCCTCTCCTATTCATTTAATATTATTGCGGAAGGCACCTGCTTTTCGCTGTTTTTCACTCTGGAACCCTCCTGTCGTGCGATAATAATAATAATCATGTACTGCGCGACATTGCTGTCAATCAGCGATTGTCAACTTGTTGTTCTTCTGACAGAACCGGAAGCAAGCTGGGGATCTCCCCGTTGATGCTGGCCGCCATGAACGGACACACACAGGCTGTGCAGCTTCTGCTCGATATGGGGGCGGATATCAACGCGCAAGTAAGTTTCTGCTGGCCACGCCGGTGCGTAGAGTCCCCGTTTGTCAGGCGAGTTTATTTTGCTGATTGGAGACGCTGTTCTGCCTCCATTCGTTTGATCTGTTTCGTTGGCGGTTGCGACGCGAAAATTCCTTCAGCTAAGCCCTCTAGTCGATGCATCATGAGGCTTTGCTCGATTTACCTTCGTTTAGTGTCAAAGGTTCTGATCTAAGTACAGACAAGTTCTATTGTTCCGGCAATGAGTGCTCGTCATGGTATGGTATGGTTTAATCATGCATTTTTGTGACTCAAATCACGAAACAACACGAAGCAGCAAAAGGAAATACAATAACATCAAAGATCACCAGTTGATTATATAGTGATGAAAAAATATAAAAAATAAGAAATTTCACGTTTCGCAGCTTAGTAATCGTG
>JGI24158J21664_10002251_pt1 | contig 23179 bp, 13 predicted proteins | sample Ectturendosymbi3_FD_21664 | JGI IMG/M metagenome (IMG submission 21664) | reverse complement strand
GAGGAGAGTAACTGGCAGTTAGGCAACACTGTCTCGTTAGGATAAACTGACAACGGCTGATGACGATCAACGCAAGGTCAGATTGTAAAGCACAAGTAAAAAACGCAAATGCTCAAGCAGCAAAACAGTCCGAGTGAGCCTGCCAGTAGGGTTGCGGAATCGGAGGTAAAATAGCAGGGTTGCGGAATCGGAGGTAAAATATCTGACTTCGCCTTTCCAAAATTTCCGACTCCTTAACATATATGAAATGAAATTGGGCTGTTAAAATCAATGGAAATCGTGGCACACAGCAAAAAATCTTTTTCAACAAAAGTTTCAAAAGAAATTGTACCATATCAACAGGAATTCCCAATTTAAGAGTGTGATTTAAAAAATGACCGAATTGGACATCCGGAGTCGGACAAAAAATCCGACTCCGACTCCACCCCTGCTACGCACTGAAAATCTGAGGAGGTCGGGAAAGAGCAAGCGGATCCAGCAGGGGGGGGGTAGTTAACGAGCTGCGCTGAGATGGAAGTTGAAAAGCAACAGCTTACGATTCATTCGATGGTGCTCGAAAGTTGAGACGATGTTGACCGAAGCCAAGTTTCCGTCCAAGTAGAATGGAACCATTCATTTATGAGCTACTATTAAATCTTTGCCTCCAGATGATTCCAAAACAAACCTGATAATATTGGTAGTCTTCATAATATTCTAGATCGAAGAATTCTCCGCTGTGACTTGCATCAGACAGAGACTGATGGTCGGAGTTGCAACTTGGTTCCTGATGCTAAGAAAAGGTGAATAAAATTGAGAAATCAAATAAAATCAATGTAAACAGAGAAAAATATAAGAAAATAAATTTTAAAAAATAGTCCGCGTGTGTTTATATCTCAGCAGTCTTTTCAGTCTGTGTTTAATGTATGTTGAGTTCTACGGCATGCATGGATACCGTTATTATACTTATTTGCAAAAATAAAAATGGTGGCAACATCAACTTTGGATGTTGCATAGGATGGTTATTTCGAGGATTGAGGTGAATTTATTGTTAATTCATTTTTTCATCCTGTTTCAACATTATTTCATAAAGATCTTGCAGAAAAAAGATACAGTTTCTGTGAAATAATGTTTACAATGGCAAAAAAAGATTTCTATTTTTCGCTTTGTTTCTTCCATCACTGACCAAACAAGACACGTAGCAAATGTCCAAGTCCGTCATCACCTCAAAAGTTGAAAACCAGGGTTTGCGTTTGATGCGAAATCCATGTATGTATCCCTCGGTTCCGGTGGGAACCGGAAGGTTTCAGGTTCGGAGCCTGACTGNCCGGGCCATTGTGTTTGAATGTTTTGCGGGATTCGGTAGAGTTTAGAAAATAAAGNATCAAGCATGATTATCACTGGCACCCGCTTTCAGTTGTAACTGCTTTCTTAGGTCCGGATCCAGTTGCAATGTTCACTTCAGCTTTAGATAACGGTCTTGGTAAACATTGCTGTTTTCTCACATTGAGATGAATTCAATGAAAAACAGCCGGTCAAACTTGAACTGCGCAACTAAAGCGAATAGTTAGTGATACACAGCAGTGCTCGGCAACCGGTGTGCCGCGGAATAATTTCATCAGAAAATATGAGCATCACAGTTCGCTAACTCCAATCCTAGCTAGACTTCCACCGTGCATTTATGTTGCTTTTGTGACGTTAAAATTGAAGCTTTCACAACCACATGGTAGGCTTGGCGCAAAGCCATAATGGTTTGCGAAGGTGGAAGCTTTGCTGCGTCAGTGAAACGTCAAAAAAGAGCCATTCAAATTACGCATTGCTGCTTACGTAGGGAAGCCAGGCCCATCGTCAGGTTTTAAGGTTTGGGGAACATACATTTTTAGGGGGAAAATATTTTTCTTTTTATTATGTTTAAAACAATTTTTTTCTGGGCGCAACAAAGTTTATGGCGGCTATGTCACCCGTGCCCAGGTGCGGATTTACCATTAGGCTAAAAAGGCTTAAGCCTTGGGCCCCCGATTTCGGGGGTCCCCAAAATGTTGGGAGTAAAGACAATTTCCAGCATTTCTGTAAGCATTATTTTTGTTTTGATGCAACGCACGTTTTTTTACTATGCCGCTAACAAAAGATCTCTATAGAAGAATGAGCGCGAAGGATTGAAGTGAATGACGATGAGCATTCTCTTTTTCTGGCGTTGAGAATTAATTATTGTTACATATAATCTGTGGAACAAAACGGCTGAATCCATTTTTCAGATTACACGAGGCCAGTGAGATGCTCAATGAATATGTAATGGGAGCGTGGCAGGCCCGCCGCCAGGATTTCGCAGCAAGGGGAGGGGGGCTAAAACCACAAGTGGGCCACATTTTTCAATACAGTATTGGATGTATGCAGCAACCGTAGACCAAACATGAGATGGAGGGGCAGGGCACCACTGGCCCTCCCACTGGCGACGGCCCTGGAGTGTGGTCAGATTCACCGCTGCCTTTTTCGTTAGTTTCATTGTGACTGTTTTTGTTCCTGACAGTGCCTGTAGCAGACCAAATCTGCCCCTCCCAAAATGCTTACAAGGGCCCCCACTGGTGATTTCTAAAAAATATTTCGACATAACGACACATCCTGAAGACAAATGGCCTTCACAACAAAATATCCTTTTTTTTATTTCGTTATTTTGTTAGTTCCATTTGCAGACACAATTTCGACAGGACCGTCGCCAGAAAGACTTGAGTGCCATCTATAATCTGTTTGGTTAAAAAAGGTGGTGTGTCCTAAAATCGAATTTTCATTGGTGAAATAGTCTGTTACACGCCAATAATACTGGCGTTTCGACAGCGTTCCTAACCTAACTACATCGGATGGTCGAAACATGATTTAGTGGAGGCTTCGACATGACGGTACTCTGGTAAAGCGGGAGGGCCAGGAAAATCAAGAAATGAAAATAACAGAAATGGTAACCTTAAAATTATTGAAGTAAAGTTGATGAAGTAAGGAGGGCATACCTTGCCGGCCCTGACAACAGCACGTTATTGATAGACTTGTAAGCACCCTCGGCCAGGGTTGCCAATTTAGCGGATTTTCCTCTAGATCCAGCGGGTTTTAATCCTGTCTAGCTGCTAAATAACTGGTCTGGCGGCCTACATCCGCTAGATTCTAGCGGATAATTGGTCTAGCAGCCTATAAAATTGATCTTATTCAAGCGGATTCTAGCGGTATTTTGCAATTTTTCTAGCTTGAAAGGTCTTTTTAGACTTGGCAACCCTGCCCTAGGCAAGATCCATTCAAGCGCCCACCCATCCTATACAAAGACCCTTACCCTACATATCATCACATTGCACATTGCGTAAATAAGAAGGAAGATTTTGTACCGTAGAAAAGTTTATTAGATGAACAATATATGAAATTGAAATTAATAACAGAAGTATTGACCCTATCCAGCAAACCTGAAAAACTGCGCGAACGTGTGTTCCATTCACTTTCATCATGTTCATTCACTTTTATCGCTGGACGTTGGTCACTTTCAGAACTACATAGCTATACATTTCTTGACTCTTTTTTGGCGCCCCCTTTGGCCTAGCGCCCTGGGTAGCTGCCAAGTTTGCCTAAATGTAGCATCGGCACTGATCAGGCGATGTTATTCTAAGTAACAGCAACAGGTAGTGTTCCATATTTAAATTTAAGGGGATGAAATTTTGTGTGGGGGGTTAAGTTCTAAATTTTGGGTTCCTTGTGACAGTGCGGCCCCCAATTGGGGGTATGGAGGGAAGCTGACACGCCTCTGGTTCCTGATATCGAGCGAATTCAGAATAAAGTGATGTGTTTATGAATTGGAACAACTTATTCAGTGAATGTAGCGAGCTCGTGTGGTGCTGATTGTATCACATCGGTCATCGCAAACCTTCAAGGGGGGCCCCCAATTTAAAATAGCTTCGGGTCCCGAAAATGAAAATTCGCCCCTGCCCGTGCCTGAGGTAAGCCCTGGTGATCAAAGTATTACCAAAGGAATTGTCAGAAATGGTGAACGACTGCATCCATATCGTGAACTTCGTTAAAGCACAAACTTTGAATTTCACGAATATTTTCATTGCTATACGAAGAATGGGATCAGAACATCTATCACTGCTACTTCATATGTTTGTGCGTTGGTTTTCACTGGGCAAAGTTCTCGCAAGACTCTTCGAGCTCCGGCATGAAATAAATCAGTTCATATTAAGTCAGAACAACCATCATCTGTATAAACATCTTGAAGATGATCGTCGAATTGCTAAACTTGATTATATGACCGACATATTTGAACACTTGAATGAACTCAACATTAAAACACAGGGCAAAAATGAAAATATACTGACATGTTCTTACAAGCAAAAGGTTTTAAACAGAAAATAGTACTCTGGAAAACTGAGTTAACACGGGATCACTGGAAATGATACAAATACAGAAGACTGAGATTGAAATTCAGCGATGTTCCACTTGATGAGCTTTGGATTTGTATTGAAGAGGAATATAAGCGAATTTCGAAAGTGGCGATTGAAATTCTTCTTCAGTTTTGTACTGCATACTTGTGTGAACAAAGTTCCTCATCTTTGTTATTAATCAAAAACGATAAACGATCCATGTTTGAAAGACGTTGAAAGAGAATTTTGAGTTGCTCTTTCAAAAATTGGGCCAGCGATTGTGCCCATTGAAACAAGCCCAAATAACTCTAAATAAAACCTGAAGTGTGTTGCTTACATTAGTGGTCGAGGTGTGCAGCAAAATTTTGGAAAGTTGTTAAGTGTGCTGTGAGTGAAAAAAGGTTGTGGAGCATTGACATAGATGGTAAATGATTACATTTTATGGTTACGTTGCTTTTACGTATTTTTTTCATTCTTTTGAGCTAGAACATTATTGAAAGTTTTATTCATCTTTGATACAAATGCATTTGCATGAAAGATGAATAAAACTTCAATAACGTTCTAGTTTAATTATGTTTAATATAAACATTGGAAATTTTTATTAACTTTTGCGAAATGCAACAAAACCATTATCAATCGTTACAGACAGTTTTGGACAAAGAAATCTTGGGCTTTGAAAGTTCACCACGAGTCTGACCTGCTATTCTTCACACTGGTTACAGTGACTGGCTTGTTGACATCCTGGACTGACTGGCTTTGCATTGATCTGAAGTTTTTCTTACNCNACTTGTGCTTGGTTCAACATTCTGGAAAAACGCAACCGTCCGTACGTCAGTATCGTTTATTAAATAAGATAATGATGTCTGTAAATTTGTGAAATACCTCATTGAAACTTTTGAAAAGCGTTTGTACTACGTAGAAAGAACAGTGTTCCTTTTATCTTTTTCGCATTTTTATGTAAAACGTCATTTCAACCACAAATCGACCAAGGCTGTCCAACCGTTTATCGACCAATGTAACCATTTATCATTGGCACTGCAATAAAATGCACTAACCAGAAACTGACCGACCCCACATTGCTCCTCCCAGTAATCACAGTGCTGACATTCAGAGCTAAGCCGACTTGGTCCAGGTCTAACTGGAAACCAGTGCTGCAATTCCAGCTGCTTTGCGGTAAAATCTGTAGAAAGATGCATGTAGGGCATTTTTTGACACTGCCCTTCATATATTATGATGGCGAAAAAATCTATGGATTTTTGGTTTTTCAAATTTTCCTTCTGGAATTTTTCTCGTGCATTGAAACAAGCAACACAAGAGATTTCGTTTTTCACGTCAAAGTTTTATAAGAGTGTGATGTAAAAAATGATTCAATTCGACTTCCTGCAGCATGTTTTTTTTTCCTGCAGCAAAAAATGATTCAATTCGACTTCCTGCAGCAGACTCATCCAAATCTGCAGCATGTTTCGAACGGTAAGTTCACTGAGCAAAAAACAATTTGTTTTACTCCCAGTTAAAATTGCCAGCCAAACTTGTGCTGAACGTAGTGTCAAACGATGTGAGAACGGAAATGACGAAACAGGATGATCGAAATCCAGCAAATACGTAACTTTTACGCTACCGAACCCCATCTGACTTCATAGTTTTAGTTTAAATTATTCGGTGCGTTGAAAGACATGTGTTTAAACTGAAGAAGCAGTTTAAATTGGAAGAATAAATAGCAAGCTGTAAGTTTGACTGAAGTTTTTGGCCTGATGATAATGACAGCAAAGCCAGTTTTTTTTAAGGCGTTTCAGAGGCCCGATTCGGGCCCCTAGAATCAGAGAAAATTATGATCGGGTCCCTAAAATCAGAGAAATCGGGTCCCTAGAATCAGAGAAATCGGGTCCCTACAGATCCATACCGGGTACCTAACATTTTCCTTAAAAAAACCCTGGCAAAGCATTCACATTCCTTAAATTATCCAAAGCACGTGGGGTTTACTGGCACGTTAACTGACAAACACTTGATTAAACCGACATCTACCATTATTGGCAGATCATTACAGCTCGAAACACAACACATTATTATTGACGCTGAAAAGTCTCGCCACTATTGAAATGCTGCTTCTATGAAGATAATGCTGTTTGCATTAGCAGAAAACGTAAATACGTACGTCAGTCCATTCGTCACTTAGGAATTCACTTGTGACCTCACAATTTCTCTCAGATGCAATGAACCTCGAGCAGTTAAAGTCATCATTCTGAAACTCAAAGTATACTTTTCATAAGTCGTGCAATGAAAAGCAAAACTGTTTTGTGATCCCTACAACGGAGCTAAGAATAGAAGAAAGTTCGTTCATCGGTGGTCAGTGATGTTTCTGCGATTTTTTGGTTTAAATAGTCTTGACAGAAATAAATCCCGTTCTTTTTAATTCTGAATCAAGTTTATTTTAACGACGAGCAGCAGGCCGTTGTCAAGCGAAATTTCTGACCTATTATTGTTTGTCAGTTATTTTACTTCAGAGTGAAGGAGTAAAGTTTGGCGATTACTTCTTTAATGTGTGTTGTGCAAATTGAAACTTTTTGGTCAGATGTCAGGCACCCACAACAAGCTATATTACGGAAACAACTTTTAGCACTGAAAAGTATTGGACTTATAAAAAGAAAAATAATTGATAAAAAGAAAAATAATTGAGGTCTACGACTAACACTAACCAAAACCCTAACCCGACACACTTACCTAAACACTAAACCCTAATGATCAGTTTTCGCAGCTTATTTAATATGTGGAATATTACTCTATGCATGCGCACATGGCGCGACGTCAGAAATTGCGCTTGACACCGGGGCCAGAATATACTCTTCGTCGTGTCATATCGAGGGAACCAATTCACGACGAACGGTTATCGAAAGATTGCAAATAAATGACAAACAGTTAACAAAAGATTGCAAGCACGAATATATGGGTTGGTAAACTGCAAGCACATGACAAAATTTTACAATGAGGAAAAAAATGTGAATAATTACAGAATGATAAAGGAGTTGCTATAACAGAGAAGTCAAGGTTTTACGGCGAGGTAAAGCGGTTAGTGCATTCAAGATATTTAGAGACAGCATTATATATATTAGTTGTGGGTTTAAAACTTTAAGCGAAGGATGTCCAAACAGCAGAAGTTGCAACAGTCTTGAATAAATCGCATAACACACTTGAAAATAAATCATGCAGACCTTCCTTTAACAAACTTGATTTCACAGATTGTGCGAGGTCAACGCGGAGTGAAGAGTACAGTTAAGAAGCAGGTGCTCTTCTGTTTCTTTGGTACCGCATGAGCACAAACGACAAGCGCGCTTGTTCAGGTTTAGGATATTGTGACCCAAGCGCAGTCCGCAGCGTAACGATGTACCGTAAGTGCTGGCATCTTCATGGCAGCAAATCCCGTTTTTATACTCTGGAATAAATGTCTACATCAAATTGCTTACTAACTATTTGGTTTTGTCCAAAATAAATAACTTTAACGTTGAGTTTATATCAGTTTCCTGAAACCTAAAAAACAAAATCTTGGTTTTCGGTCGGAAAATTTTTTCAGCAATGGATAAAATCCATTAAAAGTTTTACCAACACTTCGGAAATTTTGACATGAGCGAGAAAGTGATGCAAAAGGGGGGGGGGTAAATTGATTTGATAAAACACAATCATTAGCACTTGAGTTGGCGGTTCACATTTTCGGTAACAGACAAACCAAAAGCTAAGCAAACGTTTTGACTCGCGGGCTACTTTGGATTCGAAAATTTTAAAAGGGTCGCACCGAGAAGAGATTGACGTTTTATTTGTGGAAACTAACATGAAGCTTAAAAATAAACTGGTTTTACTACAAGGTAATATATTTTGGAAACGTTTTAGCGGGCCTCATAAATCAGCTCAACGAGCAGCAGGCCTTGTTTGTCCTTTTCTAACCTTTCCGGAACTTTCCTCGTCTCAGCTATCTTCATCATTGTCCATAGAATTGATCAAACCTCGAACCTTCTGGAAAAGCAAAACCTTGTGAGCTTCACCTGCTGTAAACAAATATGCCATTTCACTACGAGAAATTAAATTTGACAGCATATTGCGTTTGTCGCAATTTACCAAATATAAAGTTTTGAGAAGCAATTAGAAATGATCTTTATTTTGCGAGTAACAGAAATCTAACTTTTGGGGCCTGTTTCGTTTGTAGCACTTTGCAAAGATTTCCTAAACTGACAACTGGTATTGCGCAGCAGAGTTGTAAACGGGCCTCATTTTGAAGCCTGAACCCAACCCCAGTCTGAAATCGCAAGCCCAAATCCGACATCTATTTTTGATGACCCGAAACGTGACTAAATAATTCACAATTAATCATTTTTTTATAGACGATTGTAAAAGACGGACACTTGTCGCCAGTTAGTGTTATAGCAATTAATTACGATTCGTCATGTTTCGTGTTTGACACAAACGCTTACGGTTGCTGGAGACATCAGATACAGTTTTGTTGTATTGTTCCCGGGATCTGCATTTCTCACTGAGCTTCAATTTGGGAACAGTTGTGCATTCTTCAGGCTGCAACTTGACGATGAGCACTGAATATTTTTATATTGTTGAATCATTCTCATGTAGAAAACTTTGAACTCCCATTTTCTTTCCAACCTGTTTATGGCAAAAACTTGATGTAGCAAAGCACACCTACAGTATTAACATGTATCAGAGTGAGTTATGGTGTCGTATTAGGCGTTTGTACTTTGTCACAATCACAATTAACTTTCACAAACACAGCTGGTCTCTAGCAACACATGTTTCAAACTTATTTCTTGGTAAAAAAAAATTTGAAACGCGATTTTCTCGTAAAACCACTGCTTGTCTGTTTCTTCTCGTGTTTTAAAAAAACTGCTTTTGAAATTAAACTTTTGAAATTCTTTATAAACTGCGTCTGCCCAGCATGCCTAGTTGATGGTTTCAAAGTACTCGACTCAGCGGCTCAGTGGAGCAGCATTGAACTACTACGGTAGTCAATCGCGTCATGTATGATAATGGGGTGACGGGAGCCGCTCCTAATCTTTATCAGGTAAAAACGCAGCATACCAAAGGACTTATAACCTGCTCACGAACAATGTAAAAGAGTGCATTCGTAACGAGGTGAAGCAGAGGTTGCCTGTGTCTCATTCCAAGCACACTCAAACCTTCATTAAAGTGTTATCGTGTCAAGGCAGAGTACATGCTTGCGGCAGCACCGAAGCAAAGGCACTGATCACTGAACTACGAACGGATCATTTCAGCACAAAATAAACAAACGTAAACGTACGTCAGTGGGCAAGCCCTCTTTGTCGTCGCAACCCTGTTCTGGTTGGTCAACATTGCAATCAAATTTTGAAAGTCTTTTTTTCTGCAAAACAACAAGTTTTAGTGAGGCATTGCACAAAGAACTAAGATATTTGTCAGGTACCGCCCTCACTCATTGCAATTGCTTCTCTTTGTTTTGTTTACTAATGAAACACGATCTTTCTCCAATCAATTACTGCTTTCAGTTTATTGACATCACATGAGATACGCATTTTTAGAAAAATCGATTCATATTTTACCTTACCTTCGATGCCTTCACAAGATTGTTGACATCCTCGAGATTTTGCTTTGTTGAGATCCTTGAAAAACATGGTATTGCATTTGACTATATACTCGTCTTAAGCTTGCTGTGTCATTCTGGTGAACTTACACTTGATGCATTTTATGTTTATTGGTTTGGATCAGCTATGTTTATTGGTTCAGCTATGTTAATGATCAGCTATGTTTATTGGTTCAGCTATGTTAATGATCAGCTATGTTTATTGGTTCAGCTATGTCAATGATCAGTTATGTTTATTGGTTCAGCTATGTTAATGATCAGCTATGTTTATTGGTTCAGCTATGTTAATGATCAGCTATGTTTATTGGCTCAGCTATGTTTATTGGCTCAGCTATGTTACTGATCAGCTATGTTTATTGGTTCAGCTATGTTAATGATCAGCTATGTTTATTGGTTCAGCTATGTCTATTGGTCTGGATCAGCCGGAAAGTTTTGTTTACGGAGCAACACAAACCAGTTTCAATTGCCCTGCAAGAAATAAACGTTATTTGGACGAAACCAACTCGACCACTGTCACCGAACACGAGTGGCACGGTGCAGCTTTGCTTTGTGACGTTTCACGTGATGACGCCCCACGTCCATTGGTTCCCTGCGGTTTTCGCCGCATTATTTGTGACAATTGCCATCATTTGACACATTATGGCATTCGTGCTACAATCACGTTTATTTCACATACACGTGGCCGAATATCTCAACAGACTGCACCGTTTGAGTGCAATCTTGCGTTCCACGCAAAATATGAAAGTCCGGCCTTACACCAAGTCAGCTTATCAGCATAACCCCCTCACAAATGAAGGTTTATCAGAAATCCATGTTGACTTGATTGGGCCACTTCCTGAATCAGATGGCAATCGCTACGTTCTAATGTGTGTTGACCGGTTTACTCGCTGGTTCACTGCCACTCCTTTGCCAAGACAAGACGTTCAAACTGTCATCTCTGCATGGTTTCCTCCTGACGGGGTAGCTAACTACGGTTCCCCCTGAAATGTGTCACCGACCAGGCAAAAATCTGGTTCAAGATTGGCAGCAACTCATGTCATTTTTGGGCACTTCTAATGCTAAATGCAGCCCTTATCACCCTCCGGCGAACGCTCAAACCGAGAGATTCGACTCGACTCTAAAAACACTTTGAAGTCTCAACTTGACACAAAGAACTGCGCACTGAGGTTGCCAGTGGTTCTTTTGGGAATGAAGAATGAGATGAAGTCACGTGATTCGGCATGACAACAGTTGGCAAACAGATGGAACCAGAAGGTGAAAGAAGCTATCCGAGCAAAGATTTTGGCCTGCAACAAGGCCAAGCTTCAGAGGAATGCCAAACGTTCTTTGCATTCGCGATACGAAAGTTCGAAAGTCAAACGGTAAAAACGCCTGAAATGCAATCTTAGGGGAATTTCTAAACGTTTAAACTGGATTCGATACCTCCATGAAAATGACTGAATGAAAAGTTAGATGACGTCACCTGATTGCACTGAATTTCACTGATCCCGATCGCACGGGTGTTGAGACCCCCACGGTGAAGATTGATGCGTGGGTTCGATGAGGGTAAAGTGGTTTGTGTATGTGGTTCAGTTAATAATAAGACTATAGAATATAAGCGAATTCAACATTATTATAAGTTTATAAACTTAAATGACGCCATCTTGTCTTGAGACGACGCACAGAACATCTGAAGGTAATTTTCAAAAAATGATGACAACGGCAGTTGCCCGAATTTCTTACAAATAGTTGATTGTGCGACATGCTTACGTTACTTTTGTATTGCGGCTGGAGTTTTACGGTGAATACGAGTCGTTACTGATTACCTGTTTGTTTGGTTTGTTACAAAATATTTACCTGCACTGAGTCTGACATGTTTCCATCAGAGCTGGTAATCTCCTCGTCAAGCTCTAGGCATGGTTCCTTCGAAAACACAGTTTTTATTTCTGAAATTTAATGTCATTCTAAGCTATGAACAAAACGCAAAAAGATTTTCAATTCAACTCCAATTTCTCAGTCTTCCCAAATTGCTTCACCCGCGATGTTAGTGAAGTATTTTAATTTTATAGGTTAACGTGCAAATATTTAACGTGTGTCCATGCTTTGCCCAAACAGCAAAAAAAATAAATGAAAACGAAAGCTTTTCATTAAAATTACCGCTAAACATCAATTTACATTGTATCATTAAGAATTGTTCGATCAGTTGCTTGCATGGGAAATATGCGCCCATCACATATGTTTGTTTTTTTCAATGCCTACTCAATCATTTGAAAGTTTTCAATGCCATTGCCACGGTTTCGTTCAGAAGATTCTTTGCAATCCCTCGGAAACAGGATCGTTTATTGACGGAAGAACATTACAAGTTTTATATACACGCATGATGTAACGTCTAAATATGCTTCACCTTCCTTATATCTTCCTCCTTGTCATTCACACCAGTCACGTCTTCATTCGACGATTCGTTCACGACGTCAATGGAATTTGGTTGTTTAAAGCACGATTGCTACAGCCAATATTTCGGTTTATTCAAAAGTAATTTGAACAAAATTCACGCTGACAGTGAATGCGTCTATATTGCTGCCATGATTCAGCTCATCAGCGCAAGATCGCACAAAAAAGCGCAAACAAAATACCTACACACATTCACACCGGTTCGTAAGCTAATCCGCGCTTTTCGGCGCAAAGATTAAGTTAATAAACGCACTGCCAGAACGTTTCCTATCATATAATCAGCAAATATGTGCAAGACAACTTAGAACAGTTATCCAGCGATAAGAGCTTGCCAAAAATGTGCAAAGCTTTAACAAAATCAAAAGCATCATCACCTTCCTGAGATCCTCGTCTTTAGCTTTTGCTGTGCATAGGTAGCCAGAAGGTTGCTCCTGCGCAGCGTGAAAAGAATGATGAAGTTTTACAAATTTTTAAAAACTTAACCTAAATTTTAGATTTTCTACCATTAATATGTGGACACCCTGAGCTATATTCTCATAGGTTGAAATGTCCAACAACNAAATAGTTGTCCAACAGCGATGCAGATAACGATGGAGGCGAGGNAAAGTGGAAAGAGCGCAAGGATTGTTTTCAAATCAAACATCCCGAACATATTGTAATTGGTAATTTGTTAGCACCTATATATTTGAACCGAGCACAATTTTGCTAAGACTGTTTTGCTCTAGCAATATGAAGTTTAAGATCAATGACAGATTTTATAACCAAAGCATGCCCAATTTAGTTTCTCATCCTCCTCTTGCTTCTTTGCTTTCGTGTCCTCTTCATGTTTCTTTGCTTTCTCATCCTCTTCTTACTCCTTCTCATCTGAAGTTAATTACATTGAAGAGAGTGCGCGGAAGTGGTTGAGGCCTGCAGCGAGGTAGAGGAAGAAGAACCTGCGGGTTTGAAAAACATATTTCAAAGATTTTGTTTCGTTTTCAGCCAAACTTTATGAAGACAACGTTGAATAAAACAATTATGCAACAACTCAAATTTTTGATTTCATTGAACGCAATAAAAATTTAAAATTTTCAAATTAAACATTTCATGCACCGCAAGTTCAAACAAACAAAATAAACAACTTGCATCTACTTTCGTTTGATGTTGATCATCACAGGCAGATACTTTGTTTGACATTAAATTTGTGTTTTTGCTTAATTCCAGTGCGTTGTTTTCCAACAGCAAGTTCACCTGGACATTCCTTCAAAAACATAGATAGGTAAGACATGAAATGTTTCCGAAAAAAGCTTTATTATTGGTTACGTAAATCAGCGAAAAATTTGGATTTTACCTACAGTATACGCCATTTTAAGTGGCTGCTCATTCGGACCTTATTAGTGGAACAACTGTAATACCCGCAAATACATGAATTATAATTGTCGTTTCTTGGACAATTGCTGTGCCTTCCATGCATTTCTCGGCAGTAAGNCGAGACTTTAGAGGAAAACAGCGGATGGCTGATTACTGCAAATCTTACGCAACTGAATGCTGGAAATTAACATTATTTCTGACCAGATACAAACTTGACGCACATGTGTGCATCATGGGAAAGCAGAGATACTATAAGCGTTAGTCTTTGAATAAAACACGGTGGGCGAATAATCCCCTTTCCTGCAAACATACAAAACGCAAAGCTAAATGAAGCAAATTACACGATCTTGGATTTGAATGTTATTTTTGACAACAATCATGCATGGGAAGCTTACACGAGAGAGACTCTGCTTAAAATATACATACCGTAAGCTATTTGTTTACGTTGTCTCGCCTTTACTGGAATTCCTGGTTCTCTGGTATTATGATAAAATGCAAAACAAGTTGACAGGTCAGTGTTACATCTGTTACATCGGGTGGAACAAGGGATCGGGGTGGTCCTGTCTCAGCATTTTAGTTTCATATTTTTCATTATAAAGTACATCTTCAAAATTGTGCTGAGTTCTTGGTCTTGTCGCTTGGGAAGTTTATTGTCATCTCAACCTTTTATATTTATACCGTACACGTGTCGCCACGTCTTTCACTGATGGCATGGTACAAAACGTGGCTGTCACAAATTGAATGAACCCTCTGTTTGCAGTAAGGAAGTTCAGGATAGACTAAACTAAACTTAAAAACGTTACATAATCCAGATACATATTACTCGCACAAGATATTGACGTCTAGTAACAAGGACACAGAGCCTTATGAACGGATATGACGAGAACAGTTTTTGGTTTGTAAGTTTCCGGCATTACTTGAAATCTTGTATCAATCTTCTTTATGCAAATTGAGATATTTTACCACCGAAGCTTTGCTTCATAGTGAATCACATACCTTTCGAAATTAGTGGCACTGACGAAATATGACAATATCTGCTATAAAATGAAAATCACGACTGTAGGTGCGCTTCTGCTTAGAAATTGTACAAAAGGGCATTCTCCAAGGTTGAATCATCACCGATGACACCACAAATTAATCAACCATGACTTCCCCTGGACCCCCTACTATAAAATTCGTTCCGCGCACCTACAGTGAGTGTTCATATCTCCATTTGTGATTCTCATTGTTTAAACGGAAGTTTTTTTGCAAGGTGTTCAAGGATGAAAGAAAAAAAGTTTTAAGATGATCCGTTCGCAGGCAGTTACAGAACACACCACCAGTCACTTCGTAAAAAAGTTGACATCACGCGTTGCACTCTTGAGACGGCTTGCTGTCTCGGGCTGGGGCAACCAACACTGCGAGTACCCACCTTAGCACTGGTTTATTCAACAGCAGAGTACTGCTCTGCTGCCTGGTGCCGTATGTTCACACCCGCCTCATTGACCCCCACCATCAACTACGCCTTGCGAACTGTGACTGGATGCCCGCGTCCTACACCAGCGGACAACCTTCCCATCCTCGCAGGCATCCAACCTGCTGAGCTTCGTCGCAAAGGAGCCACATTGTCTCTGGCACGCCGTACCATGGTGCCTGGACACCTGCTCCACTCAGCGCTTACCCGTCTACCGGGTGGGAATGCACGGCATCTTTAAACACTCATTTGCACCCGCCGCACAACAACTCATCAGTTCATCCACTGGTGTAGGAGGCGGAGGTGCAGGGGTGAAGGCGCACCCCAAACTTTTGATTACGTGAAAATCTGGGCAAAATCACTTAAAATCCGGCTAAAATCTGTGAACATTTGGGCAAAATGTGTGAAAACCTTTGCAAAATCGCTGTATGTGGTTTGATTTTACAAAAATGGCACCCAAAATCAAAGTGCAGACTTTTTTTGAGATCATGTTTTTATTTAGTTCTTTTCGGGCAAGTTAGTGGAAATTTGGGCAGAAATGGTGCTTGAAGTGCTTTAATTTGAAAAAATGCGCCCAAAATGAAAAAATGCAGTCGTTTTTTTAGGTCATTTTCTTTGGAATAATTTTCGGGCAAGTTTGGGCAAAAATCCTTTGCACCGCGAAAAATTTGCCCGCTCCTACACCTATGAGTTCATCTGTCGACAACAACATATGTGCGGATCAGCGATGGAATGCGGAGTGGCTGAAGAACACTACGAGACGCCACACTTTCATCCCCAACACCAGAACTCCCATCCTCCAGGAATGTCCCTGCCACGAACAGCGTGGGTCCGGCTTAACGGCTTCCGCACACGCAAATGGCGTGTGGCCCCTTCTGCGGCTCGTGGGTTTGGCGCAGAGGAACAGATCATGACCACGTTATCCTTCGCCATCCAATCCATCGACCTCCCCGTGGAGTGCATGGCCTGACGGTTCTGGACGATGCGACAAACGAATGGCTGCTCAGCACCTGCCCCGAGGTCCAGTGCGACCTACGAGTGGATTAAATGGACTGGCTGAAACGACGAAGAAGCGCGTGGCTGGCCAGTAGACCGCGACGCAGTTCCATTAGTACCAGCATTGGACAATGCACCGATCGCAGTGACCTACACGGTCTTTACAATGGCTGAAGGTTTTGATCCCACCTCCACAAAAACATCTCATCCACTCAGGACTGGTGGCGCAGTTGTACTGTTGTGCAGGATGATTCGCTGGATCAGACATTTTCGTTCCATCTACGGCCACGCAACAGATGTTGGCCATGCACATAGTTGGTCATGCACAACTCCCTGTTTTTTCACGATCTTATCAGGATCTTTTCTTACAGACTTGACGACGTGGAGTAAGCAACCAACGTAGGGTATAAAGTCGCCACTCTGCAAAAATTGTCAAGGGCTGTTAAAAAGAAACTTTTGAAAGTCTTTTTCTCATATCTTCATAAATTGCTGAAAAAAGCGCTGCCACCCTGTCAACTTCATCGACGAAAACATTAGCTTGTATCGTACAGAAACAAAAAGGTGTTTCTAGAGATTGCAACAAAAACAGGGAAGCTCCCTCGTGAGCATTACTAGTCAGGTTTTTGCTCGTCTTCTCTTGCCTAGAGTCCGGCAGATTGCTGACCAAATTCTCCAAACAAATCACTGCGGCTTTTGCACCTTCAGATCCATTTCAGACATGGTTTTATCACTTAAGCAACTCAGGAGAGAAGCATAAAACAGTCCGTCCCATTAAATGCTGTGTTCATCGCTCTGATCAAATCATTCGACACAGTGTTCTGTTTTCCTATCTTAAACTTCCTGAAGCTTCTGCGCTGTACTGGAGCATTGCTCTCCATTCTTGTTGCGTTTCACCAAAACCTGAATGCCACGGTGCAGTTTGACGTTGGCAAGTCTTCTTCACCCCAGGTTCGTTGCTGAAAGCTGCGTCTATACCCCGAATCTATTTGGAATATTCTTCTCAACGCTTCTGGTTCACGTTTTCCCTGAGTAGGCTTTTACACACTCGTGGACTCGTGGTAACGGTGGATTCTTTAACCTCGAGTCGGGAGGGGACAAAACAAAGACCAAACGTATGCTGACTCTCGAACAGGTCTTGGCCGATGAAACCGCATTATGTGCCCGTTCAGAGCAGCCTATACTACATGCAACACCCAGTCGACATGGTCGTCAGAAGGATTTTTCCAGGGGGGGCCAAAAGTGGTAAAATTAAATTTTCCTTCTCGAAACTAAGAAAACAACCTTTTTTTGCTAAAAATGTAACAGAAAAATGTCAAATTTTAAAATCCATCCCCCCTGCCCCCCCCTTCCGACACCCATTCCTTGTCGATCGCTACTCCCAGATGTGGGAAGATTACAGCGAAACGAATCTGGGACCTCCTACCCTGCATCACCATTTTGCTGACGAATTCTCATTCACCTGGGACTTGTGTTCAGTTCTAATAGCTTGTATGAGGCTGGGAAGCATATTGGTAACGCCTCTGCCAAATTTGGGCTGCTTGCCTCTTGCGTGTGGAACAACTGATATCTCTACATAAAATTGTCAACCAGAGTCTGTAAATGCATGCACACTGGGCAACCTACTGTATTGCTGCGACACGTTTGCGTGCAGTAGCCACGAGTCCACAGGGCCTTCACTTCCAATATATGCGCTCCATCGTGGTCTTCCACTGAAGAGTTAATTCTAACTCTACCATTACACGTGGCGGAACGAATTTTATAGAAGAGGTCCGGCGTCCGCTCTAGGGTATGTTTCTACACCAGCTATGCCCAACCCAAATGGCTTACTGAGCCAAAAATTACGTCTCTATATTAACCAGGGCCGCACATTGAATTACATATGAATGAGGCCGAACATTGAATGGCTTACTTTGATCTTACACTTAACATAAGCTAATGTACTGAAAGCATTCGTATCCTAACTGCAGTGGTAACAGACGTGATGAAGTGGCATTGAAGACCACCTGCATCAAACATGTCAAATTCAAGATTATCAAAATAAGGACAGGTTGTCAGTATACAGGATACTTTTACTAGAGCGAAAACCTAAACTGGGTCGCATGCAGCCCGCGGGTTGGACATAACTGGTTTACATCATGGTTTAATTAATTGTGTGACGTCATCGCTGATGATTCAACCTCGGAAAATGTCCTTTTAGCACAATTTCTAAGTTGAAACACACCTACACTTGTTGTGTTTTCATTTTATCCCAGTTGTTGTTTCTAAAGATACATGATCAACTATGAAGCAAGCCTGCGATGGAAAAACATTTCAGTTTGAATAAAAAAGATTGGAACCAATTTTAGTAACACCGGTAATTTATCAAGCTTCACGTGGGCGTGGCTTTTGAAGATTTGAGCAGTAACGGAAAGTTTCTATTGAAAACAAGAAAAACAAGTAACAACAAAGACCTAATCTAATCAAGCTTTGCTTGCGTAAGATGAAGGCACAGAGCAAAGCATGAACAACATATTTCTCAAAAAACTCACCTGCTGAGTTTTTTCAAGAAACTTCTCACCGCTTCACTGATGTTCTCATCTGCGTTCACTCCTGGCATCGAGTTTTCTTTTCTTGGTGAACTCGAAGTAGAAATATTTCCCTGCGTATTCCACTAGATGTAAGTTTCCATACAGCTTTACTTTCGCACTTTGTTTCATTTCGTTTTCTGCATTTTACTACAGGCATTGGCAATACCTGACCAAAAACAGCAATGTTTCAGACAAAAAAATCTGCGTCAACAGATTTGCATTTGACTGTGATCGCAAGTGTTACAAAACTTTATCAATTTTGTTTTCGTTTTACTGAATTCATTTTATCATTAGTTCCTGAATCTCAATACAAGGTCATCTTCGAGCTCCATGCGGGCTTAACCAGCACGTGTAAGCTAACCCATTGTGACATTTTCATAAAGAAACCACTTTCTCATAAGAAAGTCTTAAGTTTTCCAATCAACTCAGTGCCAGATAACGTATGACAGATGGTGATAGATGTAAAAGGAAACGCAAAATCCAACCTTCAATTTAGTTTCGATTTCATTTTTCACATTTATAATTTTTGTGATTTTTAAATAAGAATAATATTTTATTGCGGACTCATGGTCCATATCACAGACACAAGAGCACCAAAAAAATCTTTAAGAAAAAAAGACAAGCAAAATTATCCTTAACTTGTTGAACTAATCGTACATTTATACCGATATTATTCAATTAGTTTATCTCATACTCATAAGTGGTTTCCAATTCATTGGTGCCAGACCTGTTAAGTTTTTCTCCAGAAAAGCCGTTTAGAACCAATGCAGAGCTGGAAGAGGAAAACCGTTGATACTTATAACTCGCTAGTAAACATTTACTTTTTTTCGACATTGATCTTTTTGAAACTTTCTGCAAGTACACAAGCACAAGTAGGAAAAAATGGCCAAAATAATGCACAAAACAGCGACAAATGCAAACTTATCAGTAATTTCAACTTATAAAAAAAAACGTCGTTACACATACGCTTGCTTCTATTCAGCAACAATGTTTACCTCAAAAATAATAACAGAAACCATTATGAATTTTCTGGGTGCGCAAATAGCTGCAAATTTTGTAAAACTTGATTTATAAAAGTTTTTGATATGGAAGGTCACAATTCAGAACAGCTTACTCAAAGTTTACTTAAATTTCTAAAGGAAAACAATGTTGACAAAAAATGCCGAGATCAAAGTTATGATATCGCTAGCAATATGAGTGGCATGCATAGTGGTTTGCAAGCACGAGTTAAAGAGCTGAATGGTTTGCAGACTACATGGCGTGCTTTGCACATTCATTCAATTTGATTGGGAAATGTGCTGCTGAATTCTGTCAGGAAGCGTCGAGTTTCTTTGACTTGGTAGAAAGCTTGTACACATTTTTTCTGCTTCTACTTATCGCTAGCGTCACCGGGCCCATAACCAGCTTGGGACACCAGGAGGGGAGAAGAGTTTTCTGAGGGGCCTAAACTTTTTAAACTATGTCCACTAGTTTTAAACAAAGTCCAACACATTTTTCCAGGGGGGCTAAAAATTTTGCAGGACGGAAGCCCCCCCCCGGTTACGGGCCTGAGTGTCTCCTTTCTGCTGCAGTATCTCATGGTGCCTCTCAATCGCCTGTTGTGAAAAGAATGTCCGATACTAGGTGGTCGGCTTGTGCAGATGCAACAAAACCACTTTTGCACATAGTTTTTCTACAATAAAGCAAGTTTTAGATTAGAAGGTACTGTATTTCCAAAAACAGTGATCAAAAGGCAGTGTGTCGACAGCAGGCCCGGGGACTACTTCAACCGTGGTCAAACTGGAAACAGGAGTAATGGTCATATTATGGAATAAAATTTTACATCGCTTTCAAACGCCCAGTGCTTCTTTCCAACCATCTGGCCAAGACTTGAACACAGCCTGTTCACTCTATGAATCATTGCACGGATATATTCAAGCTATACGCCTACATTTTCAGACATTAGCAAATAGCGAAGGATCTCACCCAAAACGAAAATTTTCAACAACAAACTCGTAGAAAACACAAGCGATTTCTTTTATATGATGATTTCAGTGGTTCTCCCACTCTTGATGCAGTTGTTGAGTCTCAAACACATTCTCAGAAGTTTAAGAGCAGCGTATTTCTTGTGATTATTGACAGTTTGCTTCCTGCCCTCTCAAAACGCCAAAAGTCTTATGAGAAGGTAAGCGGAGTGTTTGGATTCCTTCGTCACGTACAGTCGTTCACACCAACACAGATTGCGGAGAGGTCAGCAAACCTTGTCAAGTCATATCCACAAGATTGGAAGAAAGCCTTTGTGATAAATTAGTGCACTTTCTGAGCTGCTGAAAACTGAGCTCGCTGTTGAGGATATACCGACTAATAACGGACAATTGTTTGAAGTCCGCTTTTCCAAATGTTGAAAATGCTTTGCGCATACTTTTATCTCTTATGGTAACCAACTGAACCGTAGTAGGGAACGGTCATTTTCCAAACTTAAGGTAGTTAAGAATGACCGAAGGATCACCATGACGCAAAACAGGTTGAAGAGTGTGACTCTGATGAGCATAGACTCTATGCTGTGCCCGGGGCAAGATGCCATAGAGCATTAACTTCTGGCTGAAATCGACACTTCCACTCTCATAAACAAATTTTCTCACGCAAAGTCTGGAAAATGTAATCTGAAGCAGTAGGTTTGCTACTTTTTCACAGCCCACTTCGACAATCATACTTCGGCTGCACAGTACATATGTAGCAATGAGCAAAGTTGATGAGTCTGAAACGTTACCGTCTCTGTGCTTGTGAGTTGTGCAGTTTATCTAGGTAAAATACGCTATTCTTTTTTCGTAATAAAGATACGGATATTTCTTTTTGGTAGAAAGATACGTAGCCTATAATTTCATGTCCATCAGTCGCTTGGAAGACCAGGCTTTTATGGAATTCAATAGGCTGCATGGTAGTAACACCGATGCCAACACATGTTATGATTTAGCAAGTATTCAGATGTATTTTTAACTTGGAGCCCCGCGCTCTTGTTATGCTACGGGTCCCGCGCTACCTTAATCTGGCACTGCGATAGAGTAGAGTTAATGTGTAGCGTATCATCCATAGGTTCCATTCCACTCAACAAAACTATCATAAGGCGCTTGTAAGAAGCGCTACCGCATCTCATTCTCACAGAAGCTTGGGTATTTAGCAAGAACCAGCACCGCATTTTATTGCCAGATCATGCATTGTACATAGGCCCGTCAAATACTAGTAAAACGCAGCTAGTTGCCAAGTCTACTTAAGGAGTCACTTAAGGTTTTTCATAACTGCAGCAGTTCAGTTATGACCGCTACATATACGTGGTCGGCAGCTGAGCCTGATAAATTAATATGCAGTAGGCCAATATCTCAATCCCAGGACTCTGAGGACAGGGTCCACGGGCCGTGTATTGAAAAAAACAGTAACACAAAAAGCCCTTCCTTCCTGTTCCTCAGCATTCCTTCCAATTAATCCACAGATTAATTTGACATTGCTAATAACTTTATTTTTATTAGGTGCTTTGCCTACTCTTACACCTCTTCATATACAGTATATCAGTGCTCTACTTTTCTGCCGTGGTACCTTATAAGATTTTCAGAACCTTGTATATCTCACCAATCACTACGACTAGACGGGGTATCTAATAGCCTACCAATAGGTCCAACCAACAAACTCGCTTGAAATTAGCACTCAGCACTCCTAGTATTAAATATTTTACAAACTGCCAGATAACATTTACGCTTCAAACTCCAAATGTCTTCTACAACTTACAAATTACGTAGAACTTTATCTCTTACACTTTATAACGGAACTTCTTACACAAGCTAGTGTAGAGTCTCCATCAGTTTAGGCGCCAAGTACGTGTACAATGCTAGGGTGCTGGTGCGCAGTAACTTCTATCACATAAAGCAACTATGACATAACAATTGTCTGTTTTTACCTTGGCTTGTTTGTGTTGTACGCAAACTCCAGCATTACAAAGGTATGGCCTAGCAGGGTTGCCAATTTGGCCTTTTTGAAGTCAGATTTTGAAAATCTGCTTTTTTAACGTGTTTGGCTTTTTTTCAAAAACCAAAAAAAGCCAGACGAAATCTGGCTTTTTTTCAGAAAATACTGCACGAATTTGCTCGTTAAGGCAATGTGACCCAGTAACTGGCTCTGTGATGTAACAGTTGACCTACGTAACAGTGGTAGTCTCCTGTTCTGTAGTTGCCTGCCTCACGTGTTGTAGGCTAATAGTTGTATTTCGTTTTGTCTTGTCCCAGGCACAGCGCATTAAGTGCAATCAATGGTGCCAAGCCAGGTGTTTTACTTCCAGGTCTGGGTTTTTCATGCCTTTCTAGGTTTTTCTTCTTAAAATCTGGGGTTTTTAAGATTTCACTACGAAGCGCCAGCGGTGATTTAGGATGTGGTATGA
>JGI24158J21664_10002249_pt1 | contig 23183 bp, 14 predicted proteins | sample Ectturendosymbi3_FD_21664 | JGI IMG/M metagenome (IMG submission 21664) | reverse complement strand
TCCTTTGACAAAGCGCGAACCATTTATAAGAAAGATTCTTATCAGTTTTAGAATGCCTTGTTAGAGACAAAGAAAAAAATTACCTTTTCAACAAAAAAACATGACTTTCAAATTTGTAAGACGTGAAGTGGTTACGAGGTTTCAACAAGTAGTGTAAATAATTACAAAAGCATTGACGTTCATCTTTGCATTGCTGTCATTTAGAGAAAGACTATGTTTGTAGGATAAAAGGCAATCATTTCAATGCAAATTAATAGCAATTCATAAAAATCTGATTTTGTAATGACTCAGCTCTTCAAAGTTGTTTCTTTTCAGCAGTGCTGCTTCATGTAACCATTTTGTTTCAGCTTCGCTTTTCTGTTATGAAATATACTGACAAAAAATAAAAATATACTTATATTTTTAAAAACTCAAAATTCTATGCAAACTGGCCCAAACGAATAGTTTCACCAATTCGGCACATGAATCCATTCCCCCCCAATAAAGCTTATAGTAGGAAAATAACACAATTTAGTGTTTAGGCTCATATTTGATAATAATTTTGAGTAGAAATAACTTTTTCAACAAGTGGAAAATAATGCAGACATTAAGGGGTTAAACAATTTGTCTTTTTGTGCCTTGTTATTAATACCTATATGATACCATGCTACACAATATTATCACATTAAGGCTAACAATGTACACTGCACCATGCTATGTGATATCATGTAAGGTAGATACGAACTAGTCATATGGCACCAGTGGTGAGCCTTTCCCATTGTTAGCTATGTAAAATCACAAATATAATTTTTAAACTGTTTCCAATGCTTATTTTTGCTTTTTATTTTTTTCTGTATTAAGTGGTATATTAGTGATTTTGCAGAAAATGCCAAAACTACCCAAACCTGCTCAAAACAGCAAGAAATGGTGTGCTCAATAAAAAATCAATGTTTTCAATCTGTTTAACTTGTGTTTCAGCTTGTTTTTTTACGTAGCAAGCAAAAATGTTAAAACTGTCCTTTCGGTAAAAATTTCTTAGTGCTGAAACTGTTACATGATCTTTGGATTAGTAGTAGTCTGTGGCCTGTGGTCATTGATATAGCATAGGATGTTTTTAGGCAGACATCTACTGAAGCAGGGAAGTAATACATGGTTTCTTAAAACAATTGCTTTAGATTTATTAATTTAGCTTACACTTACCAAAGCAATAACAAATAAAACTGTTGCATATTCTTGTGTTGCTTAAATTGGATTTGTTTTTTTTTAGTTTCATATGTTTGACTCAAGTTTACTCCAACAGTTGTAAAAAATGATGCTTTGAATGCATTGCGACTGCAAATTTCAAAAAGGTTTGACTGCTGTGCAGTGTGCACATCCTTTACAAACTGTTCTAGTGCAGGGTTTCCCAACCTGGGGACATGTACCCCTAGGGCTACATTTGCCTATCTGAAGGGGTACATTTGAGGTTAGCAATAGAAGAGAAAAAATATTTATATTCTATTGATTTCTGCATGTATGTGTAAATATTAAGTATTTATACATAAATCAGTAAATAGTATATTCCAAAACCATCGGTTTTTGTTAAATCTGACTATAATTTTAGGGGTATATGGTCATCTGTCGGAATGCTGAAGGGGTGCATGGTCAGAGAAAAGATTTGAACCTCTATATTAATGTGAGCAATGATTTTAGTTTTGAAATACAGATTTAAAGAGACTTGGAAAAAACTATACTCAATCTCCAGACCATATTATTTCTACCTTAGTGGTTTCATCAATGGAGCAGAGGGTAGATGCCTTGCTGTATTTAACACTTTCTATGCCGACCTACATATAGTTACATACTATTTATGGAAAAGATACCAGGCTATGTACCAATATGGATCTATTAGATACAGGCTGTATTCTCTATTTAAATTACATGCATTTTCATATGAAAACCATGAATATAAGTGGTTTTAACAATTGAAGAACTCATAAATATGGTAAATTTCCAGTATCCAGCCCATTTTTTCAGGTAAACCACGTGGAACCAAAAATCTTAAGCCAGACAATAATATACTGTATGTTATAAATGGAGGTAAGTATTTGTAAGATGTATATATGTTGACAGTACGTGTGTATGCAAATTGTTAGATGTATTGGTATGAATCTCATAAGAAACTATGTGTGTGTTTCATAAAGTACTGAATTTATTCATTTTCATACCTGCTTTTCTTCTGGGAGGTTGTGGGTGAAGCAACCCTAGGGGACTCAATGCCTCACGGTACTCACAAGTACTTCAGTGAGCTGCATGAACTTAAAAAGTTATCTCAAAGTGTCTTTTTAGCACTGTGCTAAGTGATGTCAGCTTTTCTTGACAATACTTAGCAGGATGAAGCAAGGTCAGTTAAAATCATAGTGAAGCTGCAAACTCTTAATCAGAATGCTCATGCTAGTTAATAAAACATGTGTCAGAGACTACAGGCCAGATGTTGAAAAGTGTGACTAAGCTTGTGCTACAATTTCTATTCCTGTTTCCTGTAGCAACAGTTAGCTGTGGTACCATCTAGTTGGTGTTCTTATCTTGCCATAAAACATGCGTTGATACAAACTGTGTTGTATAAAGCTGGTGACAGCAGCTTTGAAACTCTGCAAAAGATCATCTGTACAGAATATCATGAAGAGAAGATATGTGTTATGTGCATATAAATTGTGTTGCTTTATTTTTTGACTGAAGATGGATTAAGAATAATCTGAAACGTCTCAAAATAAAACATGTATAGTTTTTTGAGGGCTATTTTAGTGTTGATGAAACTGTTAAGTCTATCCCAATTTTATGCTCCAAAGCATACAAATTCATTTGAAGTGTGTCTCTAAATAAAGCAGATATAGAAAGCTTTTTTGACTGTTTTATTCAGCAATTCTAAATTTTAGATTTGGTTAATAAATTTGGTGACCAGTAAAAACAGATTTTCCATGAAGTTCTGGTAATGTTTTATAGAGGCACATAGATGCAATTATAATATTACACCAAAGGTTGTGCTGGTTTGTTATCAATTTGTGAAGCTGATGGGTTCAATTTCAAGAAGGTATGTGTTTGCATTTAGTACCATTTATTAGCCGTAGCTTAAACTGTTGTTTCTTTGTGAAATCAGAGTTTCTGGTGCACAAGTTAAACTGATGATTTCTACGTTTTTGTAAAGTTGTGTGTTATTTTGTCTTTTCAACTCTATTTAAGCATGAAACCTGAATTTGCAAAATTCAAACGTGTAATACAGTTTGCTAACAAATATTGAAAAAATGCTGCTAAGGTATTGCATGAATGTATTACGACTCTACTATGTATACATAAGTGTTGTTTGTGTGTCTGACTTTACAGTTACTAAAGTTGTGAATATCTGAAAAACAAAAAGCACACCATGGAAGATCAGAAAATTCAGAAATATTAAGATGTACAGTTGCACTTTTTATGGCATTTTGAAAAATTTTTTGAGTTGTTACAGTACATTCAATATTGCTCACAAACATTTTGCAGATGGTTCCATCCAAATATAACTGGAGCTGATGCTGAAAAACTACTCATGGAACGTGGGGTTCCAGGTAGTTTTCTTGCTCGCCCAAGTAAAAGCAATCCTGGTGATTTTACAGTTTCAGTGAGGCAAGCTACATGTGTGTTGTTGTGTGTGCTAAATGACTTCCAGCATGTATTAAAATAAAATGTTTCTGATTTATTCTTCAGACGAGTCAACGATGTCACTCACATCAAAATTCAAAACACTGGTGACTTTTATGATCTATATGGAGGTGAAAAGTTTGCCACACTTGCTGAACTTGTACAGTTTTACACAGAAAAACATGGACAGTTAAGAGAAATTAATGGTGATATCATAGAACTTAAGTATCCTTTGAACTGTGCTGATCCAACTTCTGACAGGTGATTTTCTAAAAATTTTGTATTGTGGCTGTGTAAGTTCATGAGTTGTGTAATATGTGCGACAAGACTATATATGTTAAGCATTGTTCATTTGCTGATGAAATCAAAAAAAGAAATAAACTTTGCTTGTAATACTGGATATTTTACATAAATATGTGGAGCAACTCCAGTTTAGGATCATGTCCCCCATACACCAGCAAAGCAGGTGTACATGGAAAGTTTATATATTTCAATGTTTGTGAAATGTCTTGGGAATTGTTAAAATTTAGTACAGTGTCAGGATATGTTACAAGATGGCCAAGTAAACTGTTGCTAATTCTATTAAAACCTGCAAATTTGCGAAATACAAAAAACTGCCTGGTTGAGATCATGGCTTTGGAGTTGATGATTTTTCCATTTTTACCCAGAGTGTGGATATTTTGATTCCCTGCGTCAGAGTTCTAAAAAAATTGACTGACTCTGGTCATACGGTGAGTGCAATTCAAGCACTCAAATTTAAAACCGACTATGCAACGACGTTTAGTTGAGTTGTCATAATTCAATTATGATGCTTATCTTCCACACAGTGCGTGACTACTCTGGAGCAGTGTTGATCGTTTTAAATCTTGATTTAAATCAAGCAATAAAAATAAAATAAAAAATCAAGCAAAAAATCACATGCGGTTTTGAAGCTTTGTGTGTTTTATATGACACACCTAATTGGTATTCTAATAGGTTTTCACTTATATAGTAGAAGGCAAAGAGTTGTTATGAGGGCACAAGTTAAAAGCAATTAGAACTTTATCAACCATAGCTTTTGTGACATCACAGATTCTATGTCAGCTAACTGCAAAACTGACTGAAATCACCAACTCTTGCAGACTCAGAAGCGAGAACTATTAGAATGCCGGAAGTTTGAAGGTGTAGACTAGCATAAAGCTAGTTTTTTTTCAGTCATAGACCAATTTTTTTTAATGACCAAAAAAGAAGTCAATTCAGTCACAGTATATGAAAATATAAACTACTGAATACTATCGTGTTGAGTTTTAATACCATTATGGGACAAATGACTGAAATGTCTCAGTGAAAAAATGACCGAAATGTCCCAGCAAAAAAAACCTAGGCATAAAGTCAAAGTTGCATCTAAATTCCATCAAACATGTAGGCTATTGACTGTAGACGTAGTAGTTTTAGAACATATTTTTGTTTCATAATGGCAGATATGTTGTAGGTTTTAACATTTTACACATGTAAGTCATACTTTTGCAGTAGCTGAACTAGTGAAAGCTGCATTGCATTAATTAATTTTATCTATCGACTTCGCACCAAAAAAGCTGGCAAGCTTGTATTTTGTACGAGCTTTGCAACATGCCATTAGGTGTCCATGAATTTGATAAACTGGTTTGAGTATTGTCATTTTAATAAATATATCGTTTTGTGTACTGGTTCTGATGTTATGAACTGATTAACCTTAAGGGATATTGCATAAGCACAAAGATAGTTTGAACGAAAGTCTAGCTATTGCTAGTAGCTGTACTTGAAGAAACAAAAAAGTTATATTGAAACATATTATTTAAAATTACAAGTGTTAGGTGGCAATCCCGTACACATTAGATCAATCAAAAAAATCGTAAAAATAAAAAAATCTGATTTAAATAAAAAAAATCTGATTTTTTTGATTTCAATCAAATTTTTTTGAGTGATTTTTATCAACCATGCTCCGGAGCACTTGCCTAAGCAAAGGTCACTGTTGTGCGTTATGCTTTACGAGTAAGATACAAAATCTGAAAGTTACAAGCAGACCTAGGTTTTCTCTTGTGCATTAGATATACTCCCACACCGTTATGTATTCAGTGCCTAGCTTACTCTGTCATTCTATCCGTATATATTTGTCAATTGCGTACAGGCTGTGGCTGTGAAACTGCTCAAAGGTATTCTTACTCGTCTTGTAGCGATATGCTGTGGCACAGATACAAAAATTTTCTCTGAAAGAGAGACAGAAGTGTGCTTCAACTTTGCTTTCATTTCTTGTAAGCGTGTATGACAAAAAATCCCCTGTTTATCAACATTTCACTCTCACTGACGATGGGAAACATCACATTTACCGCTGCAGCACTGGTGAAGGAGATAAATAAAAACCTTGTGGATCAATATTAGCTGTAGATCAAAGTAAACATGGATCATATAAGACCAGTAATTCGAAACGACATCTGAAGAGAAGCATGTGGATATTTATACTGAAGATTGAAAAATTGGACATGAATATAGAAGAACCACCTAAGTCCTTGCAATTGGAACAAAGTAAGCCTTCATCAAGCAGTTGTAGCATAAAAACTTTTTCCAATTGATGCAACACTTGCAATTGCCCTGAGCGTAAATTTCGTAAAAGAAAAATTAATTTGGTTGTCCACAATTCCATTCCAAGTTTTTTTCCACGCCGCCGCTTTAAAAATTCTAAATGGCGAGAAGATGGCAAGAAAGTTTTCAAATTCTTTGGGTAAATACAACGTTAGAAAGATGTCGATAGAAGAGGCAAACAAGCAGAAATAAAAACTGGAAAAAGAACTGGCTGGAAAATTTGTGCGATTGATAATGGATGCGTGCCCGAGGTATCGAGTAAATTATTTTGCCATAGACGTCCGTTACTTCGTTGCAGACGGTACGGGCAAAACAAAAAAACTTTGTCAGTTGCCGATACGAGCGAGCATGCAAGTGACTTCTGCAAGAGCTGTGTCGGATGTTCTAAAAGATTTTGAAATTGAAAAGAAACAGGTTGTATGCGCCGTTACAATGCATCGAACATGATAAGTACCATAGAGAAGCTGAATGAAGAAAGTGAACATTATTAAAATTGAAAGTTCTGATTATGATACAGGTGAAAGCGAGCACGAAGGTTAGTGGACGAAACTAGTAAGAGTCATGAGATTCACTACATGCGTTTTTGCGAAGCCGGACCTCTCCAAGCCTTCTGAGAAAAACTGGGCAATTAGTGGCAGCTGCCGGAACGCCGAAAATAGACCGCATCATCAAGAGACGTGACGGAAAATCTGCAATTCTTAATCAAGCCCCACGTTGTGGTCAACCTACCTGATGTTTGAGCGAATTACTAAACTGAAGTCCATTCTGTTTGACAGGGCAAATCCGCAAATCAATTTGAGTAACACGCAGTCGGGTCAATTGAACGTTTTGAAGGTTTGCTTCGTGCACCTTTTGAGACAACTAAGTGGATGCTGGAAGATTTAACTCCGGGAATTTTTTAAAAAGAATGAAAATATAGTTCAGTGGTAGCGTGTCTGCCTCTCAATTGAAAGGATGGGGGCTCCACCCGCGGCCACTGAATAAATTGCCGTAGCGCTCCTGGGGCAACAGCCTTCACCTCAACCGCCCCGGCAAGATTCAAATTTCAGGCTGCGGACTGCTGCCAATTGCCGTCACCCAAAATCAAGTGGAAATGCCTGTTATGGTTGTTGTCACAACACGAGCCCAGCAGTGTGACGAAATTCATGGAAAAGATGTATGGAGTATAATATTTTGGTAGCTACTGTTTATTGCAATCCCCAATATAGGATGCTGCTCATAGACAGTCAGCTCGTCCGTGCAAAGAAGCCCTCTGCGAGCTAGCTTTCAAGATGCATGGGTTTATTCAAGACTGGAGAAACGACAACTTCGCTTCAGTGTCATCATTGCCCTCCAGTTCCGATGATGATGAACTCAACTTTGAAAATCATCTCGGCAAGTTGGAAAAATCTAAAGTGCAGTCTCTTGGAATCAGTGGAGCACTGCAATATTTTGGGTGCAATTATATTTTGGGTGCAATAGCCGATTCAGAAATACTTCTTTTCCCTGCATGAAGTGGAAAAAATCGACCGTTTGTCGAAACGTGTGTCTGCCAGGCCATATACTCTCCAATCGTTGGAGAGGTGGCAGAGATGTTACTGCTCTGCCAGCAACGCCAGTTTGCGTTGAGCGGCTCTTTTCCGCTTTACGCATAGTAAAACCAGACTTACTAGCGATGGAAAGAAGACTTCGTGGAAGCAATTTTGTTTTTATGAACCAATGCTTGAAGTTAAACCACGAACTCCATGCAGATGCTAATTCATGTCAAGGTTACAGATAAACTCTGCGAGTGACACTGCACCAATAACACTAGAGAAATTACAAACCGGATCGAAGCCGGCATTAATCCATTTTATATGTGTATCATCGCAAAGTCATCATGTCATTTTCACTTTAATTTTTTGCACATTTTGTTTGGTTCTTCGCGCGTTTTCTGCGAGCAGCATTCAAATGTTTATTCATCCAGAATTGACTCAGTCATTAAAGCATCTGTCTACCTTCTTAGTCTCTGCGTGCAAAAAACACAATCTTGAATTCTTGTGAAATTTGCAAGCTGGTTCCACCGGCTGTTCTGCACGTCAAAAGTAATACAGGGTGCAGGTCCTCTTTTGCTGCATTCGTCACAGGTATTTCCGTACAAAGCGTTACTTGATTTTAAGAAACTTCGGTCCAAGCGTTTAAACCACATTTGCTTGATACAGCAAATAAATTAATTGCAGTGCAACAATACGTGTATCACTGCAGTTCGTTCAAACCGCAAGTTTTGCTTTTATGTATGACATTGGTGACATACTAAATTTTTTGCTCTGTTGTTATGCTGTATTGTATATGTTATTTCAGTCTGGTCGTGTGCTCATTGTGTATTCACACTTACATTCAAGTATTCGTCAAAGTGCTTCTGGCAGCAGTTTATAGTTGCAGGTTTGCAACTTTCAAGTTTGGAAAGATGTTACCGATTTCAGCAAACTTTGCTGAACAAAACCTGTTTTGCGTTGTGCTAATTTAAGAAAAAACTTACTCAAAGTCAAGAGTCAAAAAAACTCCGGATCTGGATAAAAAAATTTGAGTCCAAATCCCTGTTGAGAACAACGTACTCGTTGCCAAGTATAACTTGAAGAACGCAGTCTTGCCTGCAGAACAAGTACAAATATCTCAATGCTTTTCATCTTTGTTCGTAGTATTAACCTTAATTGAAACTTACGGATAACCTTTTTAATAAAATCAGATTAGCTGATTTGGATCAACACTCCAGTTTTTTCAAGATATCAGAAAAATCTAGAGAGGAGAGTTACAAAACTGCAGCGTCGCTGCCTGCATTTGCAGAATGTAATAAAAAAAATGCCCAACTACATTTTCCAAATGTTTGTTGGTAACAGGCGCCAAATTGTCTTTCTTCTAATGAACTGATAAACCTGTGCTTTCAAGGTGGTTTCATGGACACACGTCGGGCAAAAAAGCTGAACATTTATTGATGGAAAAAGGTAAAAATGGCAGTTTTCTGGTTCGACAAAGCTTAAGCAAGCCGGGAGACTTCGTCTTGTCAGTGCGATGTGAAGATAAGATCATTCATATAATGATAAGACATGATGTAGGTATTATTTTTTCATTCGTTTGTTAATTTTTGTGCATTTTGTTAATTTTCAACTTGAAAAAGTTTGTTGCGGTAACCCCTAGGGTTTATTGATGTGTGTGATGGACCAAAGTTTACTGTTGTCCAGTGACCATTGTGTGCAACGGTTTACGGTGTTTTCTATTTTCAATTAATTAACCAATTTCACAATATTAGCAACAACCTTGGTTTGCCATATGCTAAACATTTGTTCTGTCCTTGAGAATTAAGAGGCGGTTGAGCTCTACCAAAAGGTAGGTAAGTGCTTGCCAGGCATCCCAAACGGTGTCAACCAAATGGACGTATAGTTTTTCACGTTCTGTCATTTTGCATGTCACTAATTAGAATTCTTATAACATAGAGTATGCAGTTAACAAGAGGGTTTGCGAAGTACAAACTTACTTCAATGCTGACTTTTTTACGCCAGTGGTTCCCAACCGGCGGGACGCGACACCAAAGTGAGTGGCGGAGGAGTAGCTGTGGGAGGTCGCGAACAAAAGCCTCAATAGTTTGCTGGATGCTCGAATTTTTAGAACCGCGCAGATCAACATTGTGTGTTGTGTTACATACGCAAAACCCAAACACGGATAGATTAAAGCTTAATCTAAAACTGCTAGGAAAGGCGACCCTCATTCTCAAATTTCGAGATTGTCTTCAGGCTTCATACGCAAACTGCAGAACAAGTACAGAAATGTAATCCTGGGGAAGGTTGCCATGTTTGAGAAATTATGCAGTGTTTTCAATGAATCAGAGGGTGGACAAGATTAGTTTTGCTAAACGACGAAATCTTTCAGCACTTCAGCACCCTTGTAGAAAACGTGCAACGAGACTTCCTTGCACTCAATGAAGACGCGGCACCTGTTGTAAGAAATCCTTTCTCCCCTAACACTTCTATCGAAAGTCTACCTGACGAATTTCAAGTTGAGTTTGTGGAACTGGTTCTTCAGCTTGTTCTTTGAAAAATCCGTGACGCAGCTCTGGTGTGCTGTGCAGCAAACATCATGCCCAAACCAAACCGTGCTCCCGCTCCGTTGTCTGCTTCCTTTCGTTTCCACCTACCTGTGTGAGGCTGGAAATTCAACCCTTGTCCACATTAAAACAAAGTCAAGAAATAGACCGGACGTTGAAGATGACGTGAGATTAGCTTTCGCAAACACGTCACCAAGAGTTTCAAGACGATTTGCACAAATGCGAGTTCAATCGTCCCACTGGCTAGCATATGTGCTGTTTGTTTTGCATAAGAATGTAAATACAGTGAATCTAACATGGAAATGATAATGTTTCTTATCTTGTCGGTTGTTATTCGAACATTTTCAGAGTTGTAGGTAATGGCTGGGGCCGAGCGCTTATGTAAAATTTTCGAATAGTTTCGCGAGATTTGGTTGGGAACCACTGGCTTGCGCGATTCTTGACTTGTTTTAAGAAACGATTCCGCTGGATTTAACGCCGGTTAAGGATTATGATTGCCTTTGAAGTGCTAAAATGACAGATGTTTTGATTTCGACAAGCAGTGTGTTTGGACACTGCTTTCAGGCCTAAATCGGGCTTCAAAAATATATGTCGGGCTGGGCCAGGGTTCAAAATGAGGCCTGTTTTTCAAAACGCTGAGAAAAGTAAACCATATTTGAGCCTCATCAGAATATCAACCACTTAAACTTCGCAGTCAAATATGAATGAACGACTAATACGAGAAAATTTTTTCAACGGTATTACCCATCGTCGAAGTCCTTCTGGCAGTTAAATGGTCTCTAATATTTTATTGAATGGCACAGTGACGAAGAATATTGCTTTTGCCATTCACTTTTCCGACGCGGCTCCTGTAAAGTGTTCGCATTACTCCACGTACCGATTGAGGATTGTCTCGACCGGAGAGTTTTTATTCTTTTTACTGCGGCGTCTCACGACCTCTTGAACGATCGTTTTCGGTGCTGCAGCAAGCAAATTAATATTTTGAACTGACCTCTGGCGTGAGTTGTCACTCGCGATGCACTGTTTTGAGTCGCTTGTCACTAGCGACGTGAGTCACTTGTCACACGCAATGCACTTTAAATGTCGCTTGTCACTGGCAATGCACTTTCTTGTCATTTGCCACTCACAATGCACTTTTACGTGACAGGATGATGACAAGTACGATATTGGCGGCGGCCAAAAATTCAATTCCTTGTCGGAGCTCATCGAACATCACAAACACAACGCAATGGTGGAGCGGACAGGGAGCGTTGTTTACTTGAAGCAGCCATACAACGCGACCAGGATCAATGCGGCCATGATCGACGATCGTGTAAAAGAGCTGCATCAGTCGGATGCAAACAAGTCCGGCTTCTGGGAAGAGTTCGAAGTGAGTGAAACTAAATCTAACGTGACATTGGACCGAATAAAGCTGGCTTAGTGACGAAGTGTTTGTCATTTTTTTACAACGAAAATTGCAAGAAAAAGTTCGTGAACTCAAACATTAACCATTTAAACAATGTGGGGTGTAGTTCGATGCCCTCTTGGAATAGGTCAGTAAGTTGTAGATGCTGTGTTATCGTTAGTGCTAGAAATCAGATACTGCAAAAACGGTTGGGATCGCTGAAAATACTCTTAATCCCTCTTGATAATTAGGAATTTAAACACTGCTGAATGATAATTAGAAGTACCGATATCAACCCTAGCACAGTAGGGCATCGCATCTATTAGTAAACGTGCTTCAATTAGTTACTGGATTGTTTGCGAAATAAGTTCATTAGGAACTAACCAACTTCAACATTTATCCATAGTTTGCTGTTTTGAGCTGGCAACACTGTGCTTTTAGGGGCAACATCTTGTTTATGTCCCTCTTTGCAGTTACTTGCTTCGCTACACTGCTCACTATCATTTACGTCTATCTATTTTTGACTTTTTGCGAGCGATGTTGTTTGCAAACCACTTCTTGGACTGCGCTTTGCGGATGCGTCGGAAGCCATCAGGAAAAATCGGAAGCTGTCAGAAAAAAACGGCGAGCGTTGAATCAAACCTTAACAGCGTTGAAGTGCGTGCAACTTCGCTGTGCTTCGCTCCTGCGCTTCTTTGTCGAAATATTCATTGTCATACCCGCTTTTCCTCTGGGGATGGTCACGGGGCAGCAACCCCAGGACAACTCGAAATACCTCAAGGTCAACAGCAATCTGAGGCATTTCGCTGAGGCTCCACGCCAAGCTTCGCTGAGGCTCCACACCAAGCTTCGCTGAGGCTCCACACCAAGCTGGGACTAAGTTTCTGGTCGGAGATGTAGTCACTCCATCCGGTACTTGGGACAACCTCGTCGAAATAACGAAACGCGTTTTTATTTCATGCAGAATTTGCAGCAACAAGAATGCAAGCACTTGTATAGCAGGAAAGAGGGAAGCCGCCCCGAAAACAAAATGAAAAACCGTTACAAGAACATCCTGCCGTGTGAGTTCCTCTTCATATGCAGTAGATATAGCTGGCAGGGTACATGCCCTTTCCTTGCTCGAACAAACGCGAATTGTTGCGCGAATTTTCGATGCATTTTTTTTCTGCAGTCGACGACACGCGCGTCGTGTTGCGGGACTCGGACGCGTCGGTACTGGGATCTGATTACATCAACGCTAATTATATCAAGGTAATAATTAAGGCCGCGCTTAAGTCTGGCTTGATGACGGCTGATGATTCAGCTGCCTTCCTGTGCGCACGTTTTGCTTCCTAAGCAATGAATTGCTGACGCGCGACTGCGGAGGCGCGAACGCACGCTCAGTGCAGATTACCTCTCCAGACCATGCTTGGTGCATGCGGCTCGCGGAGCCGCGGTTGAGAACCACTGGCTCAGAGCGTCAGGCGCGTGAATGCAACGACCGTTTTCGTATAATAGTTGACTTTAACAATGACTCCCTATGATTCGATCACAGGATGCGGTCGTCGTCGACGACGCGTTTGAAAAATGCACTTGAGGTTTTCCAAATGAGTTCGTTTTCTTTTCATCACTCCCTGGGTCTTTTTGAACGCAGCCCGATATCGACGAACTGGGTGGCATGTGGAAAAGCAAGACCTACATATCGACGCAAGGCTGCTTGGCCAACACCATAACCGATTTCTGGAAAATGGTCTATCAGGAGAACTCGCGCATCATCGTCATGACGACGCGGGAGGTCGAGCGAGGAAGGGTACGCGCTGCGTCGCTGCGATAAGTTGCTCTCGAGAGCGTCGGCCTTGGCCGTTAAGCTTTTTTCATTGTCTTCCACCGCATTCTTCAAGTTCAGTAGCCAGCAATCTGTCGGCGCGGATCGGCAAAGGNTNCGCAGACCTTCACCAAGGGCGGCTTCTCGCGTTCGTCCGACCGGTTCGCTGTTTCGCATTCTGACGACCTCGCGCGAGCGCCCGCAGGGCGTTCTCTTTTGCAGAATTGCCGCAGGAAATCGCCGCGCGCCGTCCCGGGATCGCGCCGGCTGTCGACCGCGAAGCCCTTGTTATCAACTGCGGTTTTGTTTTTGTCGCTGCTTTGCAAATGTAGCGCGCCCGCACACGTTAGATAGCGCAGCCGGCGTTAAACCCGCCGTGTGTGGCTTGTGTCAAGTCAGCGATCATCGGTGTACGCGCGGAACAAACCCGACATTCAGTAGTGAGCACGTGACCGAAAGGCAATCACGCTTGATCGAACACCGATCGGCTGCTACGTTTTCTCGTAGATCATTGCAAAGAATGGCTGTATAGCCAGGAAGCTGTTTTTTTCTGAGACATTTCGGTCATTTGTCTCACAGTTGTATCAAAACTCGAAAGCCCATATTTTCTGACATTCTGACCGAAATGACTTAATTTTTTTCGGCCATTTCAATAACATTTCGGTCTGTGACCGCAAAAAAATCAGCCAGGTAGTGAAAGTTCCTTTATTCGACTTGCTGGCGGAGGAAGTAACAGTGCGTTCTAATCAGGCGCTTGAGTAATTGCGTTGTCCGCTACGATTGGTGTGCTTGTACGGAAGTCGTTCGGTGGTCAGCCGCTTCGCTACTGCGGTTCGACTTAACGCATTAACAGGGTGGCCGTCTGTCGTTCCGAGAAGACGCCGCCGCCGCCTGAATTTCGATCGTCGCTACGACGGCGACTAACAGTCGATCGTTTTTGTGACGTCGCGTGCAGAACAAATGTGTGCGATACTGGCCGTCCGAAAACGAAACGAAGGAATACGGAAAGTACGTCGTGCACCACATGAAAGAGACCGACTACAGGGATTACACCCTGAGGGAGTTCAACCTTTCCAGGAACGATGAGGTATGCTACTAGCAAAAAGAAGTTTGATTGTGACACGACAATGACGTTCGCAACTTGCATAACGTGTCGTCGCTGTGCGCCCCGTAGGCGTTTCGCGCGCGTGTGAAACAATCAACCGCTTTTGCGTAGACCAGGGGTCTTCAAACATTTTTGTCAGAGAGCCACTTAAGGTATTATACACAACAGGTCGAAGGCCGCAATGACCATTAACGTTTTGTGCACCCCCAAACACCTCCAAATCGCACGCACATTCTCGACGTACGGTCCCGTGCAGGGGTCTCCAAACTACGTCACGCGGGCCAAATCTGGCCTGCGAAGCGATTTTATCCGTCCCGAGAAGACTTATTGCCCAATAGTGAAAAAATGATATAAATACAGAAAATTGGTAGAATGTAAACATATCCCGAAACAATCACATGAAAGATATCCGGGACCTGGGACTGTTGTGTAATAGCTTATGTGGCCTTGGGACAAAAAAGTCTGGAGACCCTGGCCTAGTGCATTGCACGCTAACGCTGTGCGCGTATAAGGCATAATGACCTTCAAATGTTGGCTTACCGCTTCAAGCGATAAGCCTTTTGACTTTTTTTTGCGTGTCAGCAATGCAAACAAGTATTTCGCCTGCCGTCGCTGGTGTTTGATCACACGGCGAGGAAATAGCGGTTCAAGACGATTTGTCGCGTGCTTGTGATTTTTTTGAGTCCTAGCTCTCTTTTTTTTTGTGCTGTGCAAGGGTCGGTTTCTTTATTGGTCGAAACAACGAAACGCGACGTGTACGTTAAGCGGCAAACGCTGTGGCAGATTTGTAATGGTCTTTTGCACCTGCGAAAAGGCGTTTTAATCTTTTGTTTTGCGAAATACGATTGTCGTTGCATAAGCGCCGCGCGTTCAACACCCCTCGGTAATGGTTTCGTTTCCTCGCGCAGACCCCCGGCAACGGGCGCATAGTGCATCACTACCACTTCAAGGTCTGGCCAGACCACGGGGTGCCGAGTGACCCCGGAGGCGTGCTGAACTTCCTGCACGACATCAACGAACGTTATGTAAGTTTTGACGTTGTCTTCAATTTGCAGAAGTCAGCGCCAGTATATCCCGCATACAAGCTGCAAACCAATGTGCAAGTGAACAGTTAGTTGATTTAACAGACGCTGAAAAGTGCCAATTAGGTCTTAGTTATGCTTTAGGATGCCAAGCAACGTCTGCCTGTTGCATTCTGTCAAATGTTTTAAAGTATGCTTCTAGTGCCTGTTGAATGAGCGTAGGCGCTCACTTGTTCACAGCGTACAGCTGTGGTCCACTTTTCTGTGCGTATCGCAATCGAGCATTACGCATCGAATAGCTATCATGGCTTTAGACAAACTTTCAGACCTCGAAAGACTTGTGAAACTCAATCGTATCGAGATTTACGTCACACGAAGCAACCTATCCTCTCTGGCTGCTCGTTCAGAAATAATTAGGTCTCATTACTGGGGCAAGTTGAAGTACACGCCACTAAGCAGTCCCTAAGCAAGCATAATGTTCTAGGTTGGCAAGCGCGCTTGGCTTTGATTAGGCCATTGTGAATATCATCTCGTGCCATATTGATCCGATATCGATTTATTGATGATGCTCCTCTTTGTACTATAGCAGGGCCCAAACCCGACGTACCGCTCTGCACATATCTTGCGCAGCTATAGTTGCGCCGGCTTGCCGCCGGCATTGATTTATTACTAGTTGTTGGTCTTGGTTCATACCTTTTGGAGATGGTTATTGAAAATCGCACCTATCATCAACGAACGGCATGCTTCAATTATAATTCCTTTTTCCGGGCGCAGCTTAGGTTTCAAATCAGACGTCGCCACAGCGCTAAAGAGCATTACGTGGATTGGAGTTGACCGTGAAACAGCGCCGTTCACAGGTATAAGCCTAAAGTTTCGGCGAAACTTGCCCCGTTTCGTCTCAAGGTTCAAGAAACCAGTTAAATCAACGCCGAACTCCCTAACATATCCTTATTTCAATTAGGGGGTAAAAAGCAAAGAGTTCTGAAACACGCGCTCCAGGTTTACGGCAAGATACGGAAAAACAAGACCTTGACGTACTGACAAACACGACCGTTGCGTTTCCACTTTTTTATGTTCATCTTGAAAAGCGGCAGGTTTTGCCGGAAGCTGATGTTTACACTGCAGTTCACGTGATTGCGAATTTTCTCGATAACCTGCTTTGACCGAAGGTTACCGGATTCGACCGCTACAGCTCCCGGATTTCGAATTTTGTGTTTAAGATGTACTTGCGGTGTGAAACTGAATTTCTCGTTGAGCTGGTTGTTTCCGCCCCGCCGGCGTGTGAGGAACAAAGGCACCGCCCTGCTTAAAGCATTGTTTGGCTTAGGCAGGCCAGCTGTCGGCTCTTCGAATGCCCACGCAAATCTGGTTTCGGCCGGGCACGCTGAATTTAATTGTCCAACAAGTGGTGCACGAGTACCTCGGTGAAGTGTATGGAGAAGTAGTGGACGAGCCGCCTTGCAAATCGACCGTATAACTTTCGTTCCACGTTCTGATTTTTAGCTTTGACAACTGAGCGGCCGGTAGAAACCTTACACAACACCGGTGAGAGTTCCGGCTCTTGCTGCGCGTTTGCGTTGGACACGTTACCAACGATCGATCTGCTCGTTTATGAAAAGCATTTGGGAGTCAAGGGCAACCGACCGTTGCGTCCGGGGCTCCGCGCATTAAAGAGCAAAGTGCTGTTGTTGGGATTTTTAGGCAGTGTTTCATTTGAAGCAATGTTTTGGACCTCATCTTTTCGATAAAAAAATAAAACAATACCTACTAATCGTTCACTTGGAATCGTCCTTGCGTCGAAAATTTCCGACCATTTTCTGTTGAAAGTTTTTTCACTTATCTGTCGAAGCACTCCTAAAAGAAATGCTTGCTTGCTCGATGACGCTAATGGGTTTGCAAGCATTAAATCGTTGGCAAAAAATCCTGCCTTGATCGATGTGTTTTCGGTTAGTTCCCAGAACTGCGTTCGTTCAGAAACAAACACTTATCATAAAAGTTCATTTTTTGTTTCCTGAAAAGCTCACCTGGTGACTAAGCTACGATTCGTCACACCTGGTGACTAAGCACCAATAGAGCTGGCCAGATTGATCCTGTTTTGTGTCATGCTTCCGTGTTTTCGTATGCCTGTAGAAAACAATGGAATGCGGTCCGATAGTTGTCCACTGCAGCGCCGGCATCGGCCGTTCTGGCACCTTCATAGTGATCGACATTATCCTGGACATCATCCGACAGCAAGGTGAGCAAGTTGTTTTTATTCTTCTAATAACAAGATTTTATTGCTGTGCAATTCTGATTGCACGCTAGAAGCACCAATGTTGTGTGGCGGGCGGATGAAGCAATGCCCTTGCTCCCGTGCAATGCCACATTCGCTTACGGAGCGTGGCGAAATATCACCGGCATATCTTTGCCTGTGATCGTCAACCGAAAATCACATCGGCGTTTGACAGTTGTACCCAGGGGCGTAACGAGGGGGCAAGGGGGGGGGAGGGCGCAATTCCCCGGGCGCTAAACCAATATGGGGGCGTCGAAAAGCCCAACAATGTCTAAAGCACTTTCTGCAATATACAGTGAATTTGCTTCCGAAAGAGCTCAGATTCGAACATGGGGGCGCTGTCTAACCTCGTTGCGCCCCTGGTTGTACCCCCATACTTTCGTAATGGCCAGCCTCTCAATGCAGGTCTCGACTGCGAGATCGACATTCTGCGCACCATACAAATGGTGAGGAGCCAACGGTCCGGCATGGTCCAAACTGAGGCGCAGTACGAGTTCGTCTACTTGGCCGTCAAGCAACACATCGAGACCTTGACGAAGCGAATGGAAGCGGAACAAGTGAGTCATATCAATTGTGCTTCATTGGTTGATACAAGTGGGGGCGTTTGCTTCGCATTTGGCGGGTGGGGCTTTCAAGTTAGACCGCCGATTGGGACAAATCTCATGCATCGGTGGAGCAGGAGGAAGTAGAAGCCGATCGGCCACTTCATTCTGTTCGGTATCTCGGGAGCTCCAGTTTCTGCAAAGCAAGGGTGAAAGAAAACCACTGCTTGGGCAAATGCAGTCGCCTGGGCTGAATTAATTGCAGCGTTGTTTGTGTGCGTTATAACGCGTCCTGGTTGCTGCCTGTGCCGGCTTGCCGTGAGCTGTAGGCGGCGCACTGCACAAAACGTGTTTGCTGACTGCAAAAACCACTGATTCCTTGATTTGCAGATGAACAAAGGCAAAGGTCGCGAGTACATCAACACGAGGCAGACCTCGGAAGCGGCGGGGGGTGACGCGGCTGCGCACGCCGCTCTGCAGAAGGTGGGCCGCTGCGATTCACAGCTGGAGCGTTTTTGGCGCTTTCGAATTCGTTGCTGATTTGTGATGAAATGTTGCTAAGACAGCGTTAAGCCAAGCATTTTTTCCTTTAAAGTCATAAGGCTTGGCATCGACTGCTAGAGTATGGGCTCTTTATTGAGGTCATCTTCTGCCTTTTTTAAACTCGTGGCTGCGCTGAGAGACTACGCGTATTCTTTGCAGCAGTCGCCAATGTGCAGTAAGTCTTGTTTGGTTCAATCAAAAAAGACATTGGAATCAGTCAAACCGGGTCATCGACAATATGTTATCAACTAGGCCGGATTGTGACTTAGTAATACACGGTCATCTTCGCAGGCTCGATCTCCGTTCGGTTCCTTACCCCCCTCTCCTGGGGGGATGTTCATGCATCAACCTATGCCGTCCACCCCGCCGTCAGCAAGCTCAAGATCGAGCTCAATGTAAGTTGGATGCGCTGCAACGATTTGTGCGTGGGGGGGTTGAGCGGACAAGTCCGCCAACTGAAGACTCATTGTGGTGTTGAGAGCAGTTGATGTTGTTCCGATTCCATAAAAACTTGTAAATGTTTTATAGGAACATGTGTTGATACTATTAACTTCTTTTCACGTTCTTTGGCGTTTACTATGGATTGCATCACATTGAGTGCAGTGTATAACGAGCACATTACCCACAGCAGCTTAAAAGCGTTGGCGCTAAAGCTCGGGGCGGAAGTTTTTTTGTAAATATTGGAGTATGGCATTTAAATCTACCGGTATTAGACGCCATATATAGTAATTTGCGGAAATACCCTGCCAATTGCATAAAGGCGCATGTGTAGGGACTTTGGCTTATGGTAGGGTACTTCTAAATGTCGTTACGGGAATCAGTCAGTTGTACGAAGTACTTCGCGGGTTTCGGAATATAAAAATTTCATAGGTGTTGATGTTAATCGCAGCAAAAATTATTAACTAAACGTTTATACACCAACAAACCAAGGTGGCTGGTTCATGCGATTTGGACAGAAAAGATGAAGCGATTTGCACTTTTCATTTTGTTCTTCCTAGACGTCCAAAAAAAAAAAACGCTTCGAAGTTCGAAAAAATTTCCAAGAACTCGCTCACGCCAGAACCACAAAAGACCCTTTTGTGTGCTCAACAAAGTTTTAGCGTGGCTTTGCCAAAAGCCCCACTTATTTTGAGGAAAGTTATTACACTTTGCCAGTCAGCATTTGTTGCATCTGTTGCAGAACAAGTCTTCCCGGTACCCCCTCGCCGCTCACCCCCCAGCGCGCCATCTACGAAAACACGAGCAACGTCTACAACGCCCCGCGCAGTGTCCCCCACAACCCCCAGATGGGATCGCGCAGATGATAGCGATGGACTTCTGGCGCTGTCGAGTATTTTCTTGATGCGACCGATGCGCTCCTGCTCCGGAATTTCGCCTCCGCACCAACCGGCCCCTCGTTGCGGAAACAGGGCGTTCCCACTAAACTTTTTGTTTTTTTCGGCCCTCGGGGGGTTTTTACGTTAAGCATCCGGGGTCCTTCAGGTAGTAGTTCGAAAAGTGGCTGAGGGGTACTGACGTCGGATTCGGGAACACACCATCATCAAAGGTTTTCCGGCCAGGGGGGAGGATGCGCGCAGGTACGACGTAAGTGTTTGACGCAACAGAGGACGTTCTGCGTCAGATCTATTTGATTTATTTAAATGTTGTACCGTACCCGCATAATCGTAAACGATACATATGCACAGTCATCGCTTAAACCGCATCGGCGCTAATGTCGCAGTCGCGCAGCACCACAGGCGTAGCCAAGGGAGGCCCAGGGGACCATGCCACCCCAGCTTTTTAGCATATATAGTAATTTTGTGCTTTGAGAGGCGGTATCCCAAACAAAAATAGTGTTATTCGCCTAAAATCAAACATTTCGGCTCCCCCAATTTTTTTTGCCCCCCCCCTAAATTTTGGGCTGGCTACGCCACTGCTCAGAAGGTGTTCGCAAATAACCGGTATCTGTGATGAAGCAGTTGCAGTTCGTTTTCTCACTTCAAACGGTTCCGTTTCGTTCTAAGAAGCGCTCATTCGACCTCGGCGATTTTGATCGTTCGGTGCACTCTTGTCGGTGGTTGCGTTAAAAACCTTATTTTGTTGTTTTTTCACAATCTCTTTAGTGTCGTAACACCAGATCTTTTATTGGCTTTTTGACGACGTCCCTTCGACGGTTGCGTGTCGTCATCATTACACAACAGCTGAACAGATCATTGCAACGTCGCAGAGCACGATTGTTTGCTTATTATCCTAATACCCTGGGAAGCTTGCAGGCACGAAGCAAAAATGCCCGCTGTGGGACCTTTCTACAAAAAAAGCGCAATTTGCACAAAACTCACTTCGGCCAAGAACACGTCTTGCTCGAACTGCTGCCCTGGCCCACAAAAGGTCCCGTCTTTCGTGCGTTAACTCGCGCGAACATGAAAACCGGAGCCGCCCGTGCATTCGAGGTTGGGAGGTAACCCCATGTTCCGACACCTGCATTTTTCTACGTTAGAAGAGCAAAAGTTAACTGCCGCTGCTCACGACATCACAGCAACATTTTCCCTCGTTACAGAGTTGCTGCGCCAATCCCAGAATGCAGTTCGGCGACGTCATCTCCATAAAGCGCACGCATTCACTTGATCTACGGGTAAAACGACAGAAAAGATACGCACTTGAATATAACTGAAACGTGTCGTTGAGACAACACACACTTGAACACAGGTTTCCAACACATCATCGAAACAACACGAACGTTCACACAGATTGCAAACATATTGTCGAAACGACACGAGCTTTCTGAACACAAACATGCAATGTACGCAACAGCGACGATACGCGACACCGTTGCTGTCTTCTGCGCCAAGTCGAACGTTTTGGTGTTCGGGTGTTATATTGCCGCGCTTTCTTTTCTTTCTTATTTTTTGTACTTATATCGCGTTTAAATTGGAATCGGGAACAGCAGTGCTTGAAGTAACTACCGCCAAATGATGTTGGTTGAGTTTGTGTTTTTCTGTCCGAACCTCGTGCGATGCTGGAAAGCTGGGCTGTGGTCAGTTGGTGATTGTCAGGTTGAGCGATGATGGCGAGGAAAGGTTGAATATTGGAACACCGGTCGTGTTGAGGAAAGCGTTCAGAACGAATACGCAGATGAAGTTCAGGATGAGACCAGTTGATACCTGACGAGTGAAAGCAGGGAAAAGTGGTTTGCGGACTTAGCAACTCGAAATCATTTTCATAGATTCTTCTTAAAAGCACTCACGAATGTCTTGTCAGCTGTTAACGCAAGATACACCAACTCTGTATTCAATATCAGTTCTGCTTCGCCGCAGATGCATTAAGCTTTCCTTCTACGAAAAGTGAACACAAACTGTTGCCTTTATCATGATACAGAAACTAACTGTGCGAAGCAACCCGTGCATCCATCTACGGGATTTAGCAAAGAAGAACGTAGCGTTTCTCGCATTTTCTGTTTTCAAACGTTTGCTTAAACTTACTCCACTTTTGATTCAAAGAAATTGCGAAATTGACTCCTAAAATCCAAAGGATCATACTCGAAACAACCCGAAACTTGTTAAAAGTTATATAATGATATTTCGGTTGCATGATTGCAGTGATTGTAGATTAGTACTGCTCTGTGGCGGGGTTCTGTAGTGGATACTGCATCGGTGGCAAGTCATTGGCACCGGGCCCGCGTCTTCGGCATGATGACCCGACCGGGTATCGAACCCAGCCTGACAATTTGAGAGGCGCGTGTTGGACTATCTGTTCCGGATTTTTGAGATATTAACAATCATCCCTCACCTTTATCAATAATCTCAAACCAAAAGCCTTCAACAACTGATATTATGACAATCATGCCTTAAATCTCCGTTTTTTGGCTGTGCATTGTGACGCGCAAAGGGCACGGAGCAAGTCCAACGGTTTTTCTGTACAAAAGTACAAAAGTACTTCACTGTACAAAAGTACTTCACGTACAAAAGTACTTCACGGTTTTTCTGTACAAAAGTACTTCACTTTACATAGGTTAGCTGACTCTCATAACCTAGGGAATTTCTAGTGCACACCCCACCCAAGTTACAGAAGTAACCACAAAGGGAACTTAACTAGTTTCATGATCTCACAATTAACGAAGTTGTAAGCTTTGTATATTTCAAAAACAACCCACTGTGTTGTCTCCAAACCGTTTGTAAATGTCGTCATCATAACTTTATGCAAACATGCCTTCCTCTTTTTGATGTTCTCTTGATCCTTCATGTGTA
>JGI24158J21664_10002248_pt1 | contig 23186 bp, 20 predicted proteins | sample Ectturendosymbi3_FD_21664 | JGI IMG/M metagenome (IMG submission 21664) | reverse complement strand
TAAATTCACGTAATACCACTAGGTGAGCTGTAACGTTAATACAATTTGTGAAGGGGCTGCGGGCCGGATGATTTTGCTTGGTGGGCCGGAACCGGCCCGCGGGCTGTAGGTTGCCGCCTCCTGGTTTACAACGACAGTTGCAAGTTTTCTTTACAGTTTTAAGTGTAAGCTCGGCTATGCAGGTAGAACTACCACACAAATCTTTTACAACCGAATAGGAACGCAGTTAAGCGGCCAATCGTTGATCAGTGATAGGTTTGACGTGAGAATAATGCCAAGGATTGCGCCATCAGCATCAATGGAGGCAAGTCGTTACAGAGTTTTACTGTAGGGATTGTTGTGACTGTAGTCAGTATGATCGATACTCATGGTGGAGTAGTGCGTAAATGCTGAACAAAAGAAGCAATAATCCATTTTGGTAAAGTATGACATGACTGTTTCACTCTGTAGCCTAAATGGTACGACGTCAACCACAGTTTCAAAGAATAAAGACAAAATAGTTTATCATTTTTTTCTCACCAGAGGATCAAACACGCTATGCAGTAAACGGCCGATCTTGATCAAAGAACGTTTTTAACGCTTGCCAGGCTTTAGCATTGAACTAAAAAGCCATTTTGGCAACGACTTATTGCAGTTCGGCTTAACGACGCTTTTTCTCCGGCCCCATTAAGTAGCGCCATGGGGCAATCGACTGGTATATGAAGTGAATCATACGAACCGAAATGAGGAGATTTTGTTTTCTTACCTAGTTTTGTCTGAAACTAGCAAAATATAAAAGTAGGGCCCACAAAAAATTTGACAAAAACTGATCCAACATTTCATGAAATAAAGTTTAACCCTGCTCAGTGCTTAAGTAACTTCTACCCAATTTGGGCAAAGGGTTCTTCTACTTAAATTAAAAATTAGTTAACGTTCACGTAGAAAGCTGGTTCTTTCAGTAGCTGCATTTTTTAGACGCTCTGTCGGGCAGTCTTATCGAAATCTGCACAAGTTTTGTAGTTTTCGATGGGGAACAAAAATTTGCCCAAATTTACCCATGGTTACCTGAGATATAACAAAATTTCTTCACAAACATCCCTCCTGAGGTAACCTTGACCAATTTGGGCAAAAGGAGTTGGTGCATGCGGGCTCACTAGAAAGCCACGCCAGCAACCTTTGACCGAAGCCAGCACGGGAGTAGATCACACGAGTGCAAGCCCTGACAACACAAATCAATTTGGCGCGAATGGCACCTGCTCAGCTCGTGGTTTTCATTGAGAAACAGGCAGGAGAATGTATGACGCCTTCTCCGTCAGTGGAAAGAAATTGGAGCCAGAAAGGGCCTGCACCTTGTGTGTGCACTTGTGGTGAAAGGTCAAAGCATATTATTGAGGACATGATGGACCTTGTACTTCTCTTTACGTAATTGAAATGTTTAGATGTCTGGCTTAGCCAGAAAAGGCTTGCTCCTTGTGCTTGCACTTGTGGTGAAAGGCCCAAGCATTCTATTGAGAACATGAACTTTGAGACCAGATAACGCTGTGGAACCTGTCCGCCATCACAACAGAGCAAAACGAGGTTCACGTGACAACTGCCAACAATGGGGAGCCCTTGTCCGCATTGATAACTTTCAAGTTTTCTGCAAAGATTACTCACACCCCTGAAATACTAACCCCGGGTGATTTCCACCCAGACAGGAGTTGTGGCCACGTGGTCCCTAGGTGAAAATCACCCGACGTTATGGCTGACTGTGAGTTCGGGTGAAAATCACCCCACGTTATGGTTAGCGTGAGTTCGGGTGAAAATCATCCCACGCTATGGTTAGTGTGAGTTTGGGGTGAAAATCACCCGACGTTATGGTTAGAGTGAGTTTTTGGTTTCCCTCTTAATGCTTTGACATTGTGCAAATTGACAAAACTCCACCAATTTATAGTTTTCATATTTCCATTTAGGGGGTCTTGGTGCATTGTTAGGGTGGGCTTAGCCCACCAAACCTCTCCTGCGACGACGGGACTGGTCGTATGTGAGACATGAAAGTCAATAGCAGTGCCGCGATCAGTCTGACTGCCCAACAATTGTCGTAAAGCATTTGCCCATTTTGGGCAAGTTTACCTTATGTGCCTGATTTTCGTAAAAATTTGCCCATTTTGGACAAGGGGATTAATGTGGCTGAAAATTGCAATGAAAACAGAAAAATTTCATGTCTCAACCTAATTTATTTTTGTTGCAGATAGAACCATGAGGTTCTGTTTAAACCTTAAAGCGACCATCAATGACATCTGCTGGCGGAATTTTTGGATTTTTCTTTACTTTTTCGTTCAAATGTTAAGAGCATTTCCCACATTTTTGTTTGGAAAATTGCTTTTGTTCTTCATCATATAAAAATTTTTCCAAAATCGACACGTTGTTTTTATCTGATCGGATGAGCTTGAGAAGACTTGCTAAGGTTGTACAAAAACCCGCGTACGCGTCTAAACCTGTCAGTCAGTCCAGTATAAGCGAATAAACAAAATCTGCCCATTTTGGGCAAGAACAACAACGGGGTTTGTGTTTAGAGGTTACCTGAACATGGTTAAATTCCAAAGATCAATAAAGATTTTTAGAATTCCCCTCAATATTATTTTTATTTAGCTGTTTTCAAAAGTGCGACCAACGAAATTAAGCTTTGAAAAAACACGCAAAAGTTAAACAAAATAATAATTATCTGAAGTAAATCATTCTCACTGAAATAGGGAGATTTTGTTTGTTTTAATTTTCCTAGTTTGTCTTAAACTACTTCAAGATCATGTTTTATTTCTCTGGAAAGTTCAATTGAGTTCCCACAAACCAGTTTGCTGGAAATCGGTGTTTAATGGATACGGTATCGCTTTGCGTGTAAGTAAGCCAATAACTTGTAAGTTACTTGTTTTGCACATAAAAGAAATCGCTCAAAATTTAAACAGGGTAGCAGCAACATTTTATTACGGTTGAAATCATCGCAAAATTCGTTACAAGCAGTTGAGAGTAATGGATCAGTGACGGGTGAACTAATAATTTAAGAGTTTGCCCTTGCAGATCCACCATTAGGTAAGAAAAACAAGTCAGCAAAGTGTTACCGGAAAACAAACGTGGCCCACACAGTTTGCAATCGAATATGTACTTGCGAAAGATGAGCATTAGTTCTCAATCCATTACCACACAATGCCCAGGAACGATTTTGCATTTGATTGAAAAGGCTTAAACTGTGGAAAAAGTTTGGTGAATCTGTTCAACAAGTTTCTTTGAAAAAAAGATTACAAAGTTTGGATAAACATCGATGAAGTAAGGTACAATATATGAAGTTAATGTTTAATTGGTTTCAGAAAATTGATATCATCGCCAGTCTGAGTTCTGCCAAGTATTTCAAAAAGCAAAGAAATCGGGAAAATATTCTAGAGCAGTGTTTCTTTACCGGGGGAGGGTGCGTCCCCCAGGAGGTGTCAATACGTTTCTCGGGTGCGCGAGCCCTCACGCGCCCTACAGCATGGAAAGTTTGATCAATGAATTTACCAACGAATACACTTGTTTTTATAACCTATTTAAAGTCGGGAGGGGGGTTTGAAACAAAGGGCAATTACTAAAGGGAGGTGTGGTAGAAAAAAGGTTACGAACCACTGCTCTACAAGCGTTTGCTCTACAAGCGTTTTCCGAAGAACATTAACTTTGCTCCTTTGCTCTCTGATTTGTTGTCTTTTTTACTTGAAGCTTGTTCGCAACCACCACTGATACCTGCAAACGGTGCTGGAGGAAACGGGATCCCAGCGGGCGTAAAATCGCAATATGATGCCGGAGAAATAGTGCAATACCAGTGCGAAAACAGTCACGAACTGGTCGGATCGATGTCCAACACGTGCCAGGATGATACGCTCACATGGTCAGAGCCTGTGGCCCCTACGTGTAGACCAGGTTGGAGCAAATTACTTATTTTGAACTGCTCTGCCGCTATATGTGTGTTTCATTGATCTTTTATCTGTCTCCACACTCTCTACGAACGAGCCACGGGGCTCCCTAAAATCATGTTTGGCTTGCGTGTGAAGAAACTCTCTGCGGTGAAGATAGCAATTGCTTAAAAAGTTATGATTGGATTGTTTCAAAAATTGGTACGAATATAACATAACTAAAATTTATTTTTTCGTGTTCTAAGACCTCGACATTGAAAGACAGCATACCATCAAGACAGCCTCATTTGATGAAGCCATCACCTTAAATTCTTAGGGTCCTATCCATGGCATAGTGGCTATGGGAACAAATCATTTAAGAGGACAATAAAAATGTCATGAAAATATTTGGTAAAGCATCATACTGATAAAAAAAAGTCATCGACTAACTCGAATATTCACCAATAATAACAAGGTTTAACATACATTTACTGCGTTCCTGCCTTTCTGACTCGTCAAAATAGCAAAGTAAAGAAGTATTGAAACTTTCGTCAGAGCAAGAAATGCATTGTTCACAGAATGTAGGCAACTTGGCCAGCAAGCTGTATAGTGCAGAGGGTTGGCAATTCGAATCTGAGTACCAGCCAAACACAAGAAAGTTTAATAGAATCTTTTGAAATTTCACAGAAAATATTTTTAATCTGAAAAGTGGAAACTTCAACACACAGTGAAAAGTCTAATCGTGGAACTTGCATTATAATTTGTTGATCCATTACAAAAAGCATCACTGGTAGAAAGTCGCCCATTAAACAAGTTTTAAGCTTGTTGCAAGTTACATTATTACTTGTGTTCATAACTTACAATCCTGCTTTCAAGTAAGTACTCTCCACGAAGTGGGTAAGCGATGAACCGATCTGAAAAAAAATTTAATATGAAATTGTAAAGCTAGGCATCCTCACTCCTGAAATCTGCGAGCAAAGCTTACGGATGGGAAGTTGAAAGGCTAAAGTAAGAGCAAAGAGAGCAAACAAACTCAAGGCTAAAGTGAATAAGACAGAACACAAGCTGCGACAATTAAAGTTGGAAAACACGTCTTTTCCAAATAATGATTGATTTCACTGGAGGAACGAAACTAACTGATGATAATGATGGGTCAGCTCAACAGGCCTATCAATGCCTGAAATAACACACTGTTATGACTATAGGAACGTTGATAGAATGCGTGAGTGAGTTTACATTCGTTATGATGGCAACTAATCTCTAAAGTGCCTTTCAGCGCTGTCATGGGAAGTAGCAACAGTGCTAGCACACTGGGCGGTGGAAAAGGTCAAGCTACGTCCTCGAACACAAAAAATAGCAAGAATTACTTCGCATGGGTCAGGATCCTGTTCTGAATATTAATTTGGCCGTCAATTTGGTGATACCATTTATCTACACAGATATCCAGAGAGTGAAAACTTGGTTGTTTGACAAAAGTAACGGCGTATGCTTCGTGTAAAGGTGGTTTGCATCTCCAGATATGATTGACTTGAATGTCGTCTTAGGGTGATTGACTTCCCGTCAAACATGCATCGCAGTAACAAAGAAAAACACTAACACACGAAAGAACACGAGGGTATATGTGTGGCCATGGTAGAAAAGTATACGCTTGATTGCGCACATACATTTACTTTGATGAAACACAAGCTTATAGGACACACGCATGAATGACGCCATCATGATTATTATAATGTAATCCTGCGATGACTTCGAAGTACACCGATTTTAAAATACTTGAGGGAGTGGGAGGCTGCGAAGGACCGGGGGTCATTTTGGCTGCAGACCTCCCAAGAACGAAGCTATACTTATATTGTAAAGGGAATAGTATATAACAGTTAGTAAAAGTCTTTTACTCGGGTATAAAGTTTGATATGCGCAATGCGGTTATATGGTATATTGAAGCAAGATGCGTTGTAGACAAAATCAAGCCACCAGAAGAAACTGGTTTAACGTTGTCACATTGCACAATTGCTGTTTTTACAAATTTAAAAATATTCGTGAACGCTAGAGAGGAAATGCGTCAAAAGTCATAAATTGGAGCAGCACTGCAATATGTTGTCACGGGATTTAAGCAGGTTGAGAACTAGGGGTCCGTACATGCATTGCGGAAAACATTTCGCTGTCGGTGTATGCATGGGAACGGAAATTCGTTTGCAGTTAGGCATGTTGTTTGCTTCGCACTTGTAGACTAAAGGCATCCTGCTACTTCATACAAGAGTTTGATGCGACCAAGTTTAATGAACGCAAAAAAAACAAACGATGTAGGACATAACGGAGATACTTCCATGATTTGCTATTTCCACTGTAACAGTGTTAAACAATTTTAAATCAATGCACACCAATAAAAAGAATACAAAGTTTGTTTCTAGTAGACGAGTAATACATATTTCTTATATTCTGCAAAAGGACGTACCAAACAAGTTTTATTTTTAATTTTTAAAGGAATTCTTGATCAGATTTCTACTGCACTGTAATTTATCATTTTAGCACATGAGTTTGAACGTGCTTCTGATAAAGCAATTTGCCGAATTTTAATTTGTCTTTTGCTATACGGATGAACATCTGTAATGCGTTTAAAATAATTGTTAATGAAATTTTTCCGACAGCGCTATAATATCTGGTGGTTTTGAACATGGAGATACGACTTCTTCAAGCTTGTCCATGTTTTTATACTAAGACCTTGTGTTACAATGTAGCAATCAGTGATCATTTGACATCATCTTACCAACATGGCTCACAAAGCTAGTAATTGTAGCATACTGCGAAAGAGGTATTGAGAGGTCGCTATCAGAGTGGTTGTTGCCACTTGTTAAACATTGTCAGTCAGGAAACAAATGTGCATTGCAATGATTATAGTCATTCATTTAGGTTTAGGTTAGACGTACATTTTTTTGCAATCCTGCGCTAGCATACATGTGTTGAAAACAGTTAAAGCATTTCAGCATAAAAATATTACACACTTACGTATGCAAGTTTGTTGTTCAAGTTTAAGTAGTCGCTTGCATTGAATGTTTGATTGCAGAGTTCACCGAAGCTAATATCTTTCGGTAGATTTAGTTGCTGAGTATTGTGCCACAGCTCATCTGTTTATAATCAACATCAATCCCGTGTTTGAAGAGATTATTTGGTGAAGTGACGGTGATCCATTTTTCAGCTGTCTTGAGCTTGGCTTTTACAGTGTATTGCCATTTCGGGTGTAGCAAGATCTAAATGTATCAGAACAGGAATTTGCCTATATTTCAGTAGTTTGTGCCATGGAGGTGTGAGATTCTCACAAATAAAGACGTGCTGTCTGCCTTTTATGTTTTTAAGATCCCTTTTGTTAGTAAGAAACTCGTTTTTTTTCTTGTACGACACAAACCATGCAATGATTGGACGTGGATTCTCCTTGCTTCTCATTTTTTGTCCTAGTCGATGTACTGTGTATATCATTAGACTGGAGATCGATGTCGAGCTCATCTGGAACTGAAAACAAGACCTTTTCCCAGAGGCGTTGCAGAGGTGTGGTGATGCCCGGGGCGACTGCTTGATTGGATGCTCCTCTACCAAATTCTAGTATTGAACAGTAGCGTATGGTGCTCATTGTTACTGGATATACGATGTTTGTGACGTCACAATATGAAATCATACTCACCTTTGCATACCATCGTTTTGGCGAAGTTTGTTAACACAACATGCATATTCAGGGACGCCGGAGCAGCGGTAGGAAAGCAATCCCGTCGCCACGGGGAGGCTTTGGGGGGCTTAGCCCCCCTAACAAAGCTCCAAGACCCATTAAATTAACTTATGAAGCACTATAAATAGGTGGAGTTTTGAAAACATTTCAGAATGTTCAGCCCCCCTGAACAGACGTAAAGTCCCGCTTCTGAAAAGTTTCTGGCGACGGTTCTGTAGGGAAGGGGGAGCAATAAAACAGTTGCGGGCAATGAAAGCTTATAAAAAATCGTTACCAATTACGTTTGCTTCTGTTCATTAACAATGTTGACCTCAAAAATAATAACAGAAATGATAGAAAATCATTCTGAATTTTCTGGGTGCCAGAATAGCTACAATAAATTTGTTTCACGTCGATCTTGATCAACCATGAAATTACCTATGATACTGTTATGAAAACCAGTAGTGTTGGAGGTGGGGTGCAGGGGTTGCAAGCGCACCCCCAACAGTATTGATTTGCTGAAAATCTGGGCAAAAGCCTGAAAATCCGTGTAAAAATAGCGCCTAACGTTGTTTGACTTCAAAAAATGGCGCCCAAGGTTTGCATAAAAACGGATGAAGACCTTTTTTGGAGGTTACACCAATGACCTTTTTTTGGAGGTTACACCAATGACCTTTGTGAGAGAAAAATTGTAGGCAAAAGTTGCACAAAAAATTTTTCGTGCAAGTTTGGGGAAATTCGGGCAAAATCCTTCGCACCCCGAAAATTTGCCTGCTCCAACACCTATGATGAAAAGGCACCTCCACCCCTTGGCCCTTCTTTTGAAAGGGCAGAGGGGGAAATACCCTGGCCATGCCTCCATTCTCCGGGGTCCCTCTGCATACTATTCAACACTCTCTTTATTCATTGTTGTAAGCTACAGTGTGTCACTACAACGAACATAAATTATCAGCGGTCTCTTAAGACAGAGCAGTTCATGACTGCACAAATATTCGGCAACGCGTTAAAACAGGGGAGTAGGAGACACTCAGTGCTACGTCAGGGTAGTTCACAGTTGCAAAAATACAAGGCTGCGCGAATGTCTCGTCGAATAGCAGTCGATCAGAAGGTATGCGGCTGGGATGGCGGACACACAGGATTTACAGTTTGAATCTTGCTAAACCACACAAGAATTGAGAATGCGCATGAAGTACGCAAGAAAATTTTGTTTTTTTAATTTGTAGCTGTTATATGTACAATTTCTAAGGGGAGAAAAGATACGGACTTGTGTGATCCGTTGTGATAAATCGGCCTGAAATGCCAATTAATGACGAACTCGAAACGAAGCACTTATTGCAAGCACAGGTGTGCGACCGCGACCGTATAAGCACAAAAAATGAAACGGGTCAAATAGGACAGTTGTTGGAACAGCTTTGAAATTTGGCTCAGAAATTCAATTAAACGTCCATAATTATCTTCAGTGTTGATGTAATTGGACCCAACCAACAACCGCCTGTTTTTTTAAAAAGCCTACTTAAAAAAACAATAGAACCCACCAAAAATCCCACTCTTTACTTTTCCTTTAAAGAATGTACTATGAAATAAAAATAAAATCAACAGCACACTTGTGCAGTTAATTGTACATTTTTTTAATGAAACGACACGAACAGCAACGAAATGTGAAGGACTTGAAAAAAGAGTAATTCAAACAGTTTGAGTAAATTTTCCTGGGTGTCTTCTTCAAGCTCTGTAAAATCGGTATATTTCAATCAAATTTTATGCCTTCTCTGCATTAAAGCTATTTCTGATGTTGGACAATACCAAATCATATGTTGAAAAAATGCACTGTATAGATGCTGAACTAGCAGGGCATGTACATAAACTTGACGTGAAACCGCAGAGTTTTTGTGGATTAGCTTTTCTCTGTTTGCTGTGCGCATTCTTGCCAAGCCTTACCACTTTGGAGTGAATTGACCTACAACACTTTGCGAAAACAAAGATGGGGTACATTTTTTACCCTCAAATCTGAATGCCACAATAGGTATAACAAGTTATTATTGTTTAATTCTGAAAATGATGATATTGTATGATGCAATAAAAACAATTCAGATAGGGAGTTATGTGCCTTTTTTTAAAAAGAACAAAAACCCGTTTCTTATAAATTTTTATGAGAAAAAACGAGTTTTTCTCTATCCTGATTGTCTTTTAATCCTTTTTGTGATTTTCCCTTGATCGCACGATCTGGAACAAGTCACGCCACTATCAGTTGGGTTGGGTGTGCGCTGTACACTTACAGTATAGGTCCCTGGTAATGAAGAGGCTGAGAAATACTGTCATTTGGATGCGTTAAAATTAGTGCTGACAACAAACGAGGTTTCGGAACATTTAATCCATGCAGCACGTACAGTATTAGTAGACTTACAATAGAAAAAATCATCTAGTTACAGCATTTAAATTTTAGTCATTTTACTCTTTGGATACACCCCTGCATTGAATGCTCGGGCCAGGCCCCCCGTTCGCTCCTCCCTCTGCACGCCACTGCTCATGAAGCAAAATAGACATTGTTTTCAAGTTTTCGGAATGCAAACAGGAGTCGGAGTGTAAGTTTCCAAAGAGTTCCGGAGCATGAGTCACTTTTTTGGAACAGGAACAGGAGTCAAAAATTGACTCTGATCACCTCTGACGTGTAATCGATTCCCTATTACAGCTATGTCCAACCCGCGGCCCAGTCGAAGGTTTTGTGCGGCCCAGTTTAGGTGTTCGCTGTAGAAAAATATCCTTTGTACTGACAACCTGTCCTAATTTTGATGATGTTGTATTTGACCTTTTTGATACAGATGGTCTTCAGTGCCACCTTTATACGTCGGTTGCCGTTGCAGTTATGATTCGAACGCTTTCAGTACATTAGCTGAAGCTAAATTAATTTCCTAAAACCAAAGTAAGCCATTCAATGTGCGGCCCTCATTGATATGTCATTCAGCGTGCGGCCCTGGGTAAGACAGTGAAATAAGTTTTGGCTAAGTAAAACGTTTCGTTTGGACATAGCTGCCCTATTACAACATTTTCTGATCGATTCTTTGCTTACCCTCATTGTGGAAAGTATTTAATTGAATACACATTTGTGCAAATTTGAATTATCACACACAATATGAAAGCAGAGCTGACTCGGCTGATCCCTCGAAATCCTTACGGAGCACTCAGAGTTTTTAATTGCATTACTGCATTTAGCTTTATTGGAGCAAAAGGAACAAACTTCTGTAAGCTTTCACTGAGCACTTTTTAATGCCATTTTCTTGAAAACAAATCTGCAAGCTCACGGCTTGATAAACTGTGAATGGTAAAATTTACTCGTACGATGCTGTTGACTTTGCTTGACGCCTATCAGCAAAGCTCTTTATTTGTCTTTGTTAGAACTGAGCCAAAACAGTTTTGTACGACTTTGGATTCAGGTGATCACGTTAATCAGGAACGCAACTTACGTACAGTTGAACTCAGGTGTGCAGCAGCAGTGCAGTTGCCACAAAAATGACATCCACCCGAGTTAATGCCCAGTGAACACTAATGTTTTACTGCCTTGAACTCTTTCATTGCTGCACAGATTTTGTTTGTCGTTTCAGTAGGTTTCGTTACAAAAACGTTTTTGAGGTCGTCTGGGTGCACACAGTGACTTTTGAACGAGTCGCAATTTCGGTATCAAAGTCTAATCTCAAACTTCTCTGTGCTGCTTTCGTCCTTTGCCTACATTTTGACACTCTCTTTTTTTTATATGTCCGTGCGATTCGCCAACTACAACCCTTATATTCCCTGAAGCAAATTTCGGTCTTTGCCCGCTTTTGCATGGATTCATTTTCAGTGTGATCGTTCAGGGTTGCGGATCTATAAGTCCAATTTTGAAAGTTGCGTCTCTTTTGCAATACTTGGCCTTACCGAGGAAAGCTTAAGTGTTGAGTGAAGATTACCCATGCTCAGTTAAAATAAAAGGAGTGCTAAGACATTATCACATTTTCAGAGCGGATTTTCGAGCTAACAGAGAAAAACAACGACTATGTTCTTGAAAAATTTATTTGAAAAAGGCTCTTGTTTATCAACCGCAAAGGTCTGAAAGTTTAGCCAGGTACAACCCGATTCACGGAAGAATCGGATTGTCCTGGCTATACATGCGGGTTTAAACATCCGAGATGATGGGAAGATGTTGGTAAAAAGCTAAAATAAAGTTTAAGCAACGATTAACTGTTTACCATCAGACATTGGCACCGATAACACAAGTTCAAACTGAAATTTTGCGCCAAAAATATCTCAAACACGTTCTACTGTAAAGTTCAAAAGAACCTGCTGAAATGAAGAAGAGAAATCTGCGCAACTGTCAAGAAATTCAGCAGAGCTGAGCGCCATTACCCTTTGTGCATTGATGCAGTTAAACCTATTTTGTGAGTGTGACATGCATGTTGCATGTTTGATGAGCAGGTTACTTCTCAACACAAATGGTTGTTTTCAAATTATATATTGTTGTAGGAAATGTTTATATACGTTCTTTCAAAGTACTATTCCGCAAAACCAGGGGCGGATCCAGCCAGTAAGTCTAGGAGGGGCGATCTCAGCAATATTTGGCAGTCAAGTCTCATTTCGGGTTCACTACTGTAAGAGAGACGAAGTTTACTTCACAACACTGCTGTGGCAAAGCAATGGACGGCAAAATGGCCTGATATCGCGAATGCTGTTTTCCAAATTGTACAAAATCATGGTGACAACAGTTTCTTTTGTAGGTTTTAGGGGGGGCGATCGCCCCAATCGCCCCCACTGGATCCGGCCCTGCGCAAAACTAACAAATTATAATATGTTAACCGATGAAGGTCTTGCGCTGTCAATTCACAGTTTCAAGTTCATCGCGTTGTTTTTTAATACTAGTGTGCCTTTCTTCACCACCAATGGTATCGTCAGGAACAGCTGACATCACTCCGACGTCACCACCTTATCCATCTGGCACAAAAATCACTTACATTTGCACAAGTCCTTCGCCAGCTAATCTAGTGGGTGACGCAGATGTCATCTGCCAAGGAACAATGTTTCAGGGTGCACCTCCTGAATGCCTGTCAGGTTTGTTAAAGTCTTTTTTTAATAGAATCGCATCACTGCATGAAGATAAATGGCTTTGTTTCTCTTTATTTTTACGTTAAGTTTGTTTGGAGCCACCACTGATACTTGCAAACGGTGTTGGAGGAAACGGGATCCCAGCGGGCGTAAAATCGCAATATAATGCCGGAGACATAGTGGAATACCAGTGCGAACCCAGTTACGTACTGGTCGGATCGGTGTCCAACACGTGCCAGATTGATACGCTCACATGGTCAGAGCCTGCGGCCCCTATGTGTGAACCAGGTTGGAGCAAATTAGTTATTTCGAATTGTTCTGTCGCTGATGTGTGTTTAAATTTGTCTTTCATCTGTCTCCACACTCTCTACGAACGAGCCGCGGGGTTCGCTGAAATCATGTGTGGCTTGCGTGTGAAAAATCATTCTGCGCTAAAATTGGTAGTTGTTACAATAATGAGTTGATTGTTACTAAAATTGGTAAGAATATAACAAGAACTAAAATTTATTTTTTCGTGTATTAAAACCTCGACGTTGAAAAACAGAATACCATCAAGACAGCCCCATGTGATGAATCATCATCTACAGAATTCTCAGAATCCTATTCAATGGCATAGTCGTTGTGGAAGCAAATCATTTAAGTGGTCAACGAAAAATGTCATGAAAATATTCGACAAGCATTCGACATACATACACTGCATTCCTGCCTTTCTGACACGTGAAAATAGCAAAGTAAAGAAATACTAAAACTTTCGTCTGAGCAAGAAATGCATTGTTAGCAGAATGTGGGCAACTTGGCCAGCAAGCTGGAGTGTAGAGGGTTGGCAATTCGAATCTGAGTACCAGCCAAACACAAAAAAGTTCAATGGATATCGTTTCAACTTCACAGAAGCATTTTTTAAGCATTTCCTTTAACAATCCTGCATATAACTTTGTTGGAGCAAAAGAAACAAACTTCTGTAAACTTTCCCTGTTTACTTTTTTAATGTCATTTTTTCAAAGAAGCTGGAAGTTTATGGCTAGATGCAACTGGAAATACAACTGTCTACAGTTAAATTTACTCGTACAAAGCTGTTGACTGTGCTTGACGCTTTATCAGCAAAGCTCTTTATTTGCGTTTGTGAGAACTGAGCCAAAACAGTTTTGCACAACTTTGGATTCGGGTGATCACATTCATCAGGAATGCAACTTATCTAAACCTCAGCAGACGTGCAGCAGTACTGTGAATGGTTCACACAAAAAGGACATCATCCACCCGCGTTAATGCCCAGAAAACACTGGCGTTTTACTGCCTTGAACTCTTTCATTGCTGCACAGATTTCATTTATCGTATCAGTAAGTTTGGTTATAAAAATGTTTTCGAGTTTGTTTGGGTGCACACAATGACGTTGAACGAGTCACATTGTTGGCATCAAAGTCTGGTCTCAAACTTGTATGCGCTGCCTAACTTCACTTTCGTTCTTTGCCGACATTTTGACACACTATTTCTTTAATATATTCGTGTGCTTCGCCAACTGAAACCAAGGGCGTACGCAAGAGGGGGGGGGGTAAAAACCCGCTTGATCTTGATATTTTTCAAAACGTTTTACCTGTGAAAAGGAGATTGATTGTTTTCGCATACTTTTTGCTTGTTAATTTGTCGACTTAATGCAAATACCACGGAGCAAATTTGCATGCAAATTTCAAGAAACATTGTAAATGGGTCAAAAAGTAATAATTATGTTTTGGTGAGAATTCGGGCTATCGTCTGCGTCCAGAAACCACCACACCGCTTATTGCAGACCTTTCGTCCACTACGCATGCTTAAGATTGTGCTCCGCGATAGTTCACTTTATCCGAAACAATTGCCTTTATTTTATCTGCTAAGCCTGATCAGCGCAAGCGCTGACCGCATTGGCTACATTACCAGTTTCTGTAGCATGATAAACTGTTGCACGAGTTAAAAAACCGAAGTTGTTAACACAGAAGCATTCAGGGATTTGATAATGTCTCAGCAGGGAAAAAGGAAAACTAAACGTTTGCTGGGCTTCCAGGCCCGTAACCAGCTTGGGACACCGTGGGAGAGAAGAGTATTTTAAGAGGGGGACAAATTTTTTAAACTATGTCCAATAGTTTCAAAATATGTCCAACACATTTTTCCTGGGGAGGCGAATATTTTTCAAGGGGAGGCTTCACCCCCACTGGTTACGGGCCTGTGGACTTCTATACATCACAAAAAACAAATGTTTTCATGCGTACTTTATGCGCATTCTCAATTCTTGTGTAGTTTGGCAAAATTCGATCTTGCAAACCCCGGTGTGCACCAGCCAGTCCAACCGCACACCTTTAATGCTCAACTGCTCGTAGTTGACGAGACCTCCGCGCAGCCTGATTTTGCAGTTGTAAATGTCTCTGACGTAGTGATGAGTGTGTTTTACGCCCTTGTTTTAACACGCAGCCTGATATTTTTGCAGTTATGAACTGCTGTGTCGTAGCATCGAGTTTGTTTTTCTCCGATAGGCTTACTTGGAGCGCTGATAGTTTTTATTCAGTGCAATGACACATAAAATAAGGGGAGTGGATGTAGAAAAACATGCATATTATGTCAGCAAACTTCGCTATGGAAATGACGTCAAATTGTGACGTCACAAACAGCGTACACCAAATTACCACCATATGACCCTGAACCAAACACCCCCCAATGAAACTTTTCTGCGTACGCCACTGACTGAAACCCTTACTTTCACTTCGGCAGAGTTCGGTCTTTCTAGGCCACTTTTGCATGCTTCCTTTTTCAGTGCGATTGTTTAGAGTAGCAGCCATTGATTCTTCTCTTTGATCTATAAATCCAATTTTGAAAGTTGGGTCTCTTGTCCTATTCTGCAAAATAGCAAGTTATAATATAATAACCAATGAAAGTTTCACGCTGTCATTCCTTACTTTCATATCAATTGTGCCAGTGTGCAATTTTTCACTACAAATGGCATCATTAGAAACAACAGACATGAGCTTAAACTTGTTTTCTTGGGGATAAACCTGTTGTGCTAGTGTGCTCGACGAAATGAAGCGGGAGGTTCTTACGAATTTGTTAGAACAATGGTTGTATTTTATGGCGCGACCTATGGGTTTTACGCACATCAGTGCTCATCCGGAAGTAGTTTTTGTTCAATTAGAATAAAATGTTCAATTTCTATTTTAACAAGATGTTAGTGCACGTTCAGAGCGGACAAGCGACAAACCTGAGACCGCATCTTGTATTATGATCTGGGTTCTAACTTCTAACAGTTGTGTATAATATCAGCTTCATTCGCTTAACATTATGCTGCTATCTCTGTTCTCCTATATGCTGTATGTTGTGCGCATGCGCTATCACTGCATAGATTGATCACACCACCTTCAACTTGTATGAAATTTAAAACAGGTTTACGAGCTTTGTTTGAAGAAGTAAGTTATTTTGTTTCTCGTGATACTTGCAGAAGTCCTGTCGCCACTGGCAAGGTTTTGGTGGGCATAGCCCCCTGAAACAAAACTTCAACACCTCAAATCGAAACATGAAACGCTAGAAATAATTGGGGATTTTGTCAATACGTATTCTGTTCTGCCCTGTAATTTATCGACATCAACGTATTTGCTGCTGTTACTTAGAACGGGTTGGGCAAGCTACGGCCCGCGGCCGCAACGGCGCGTGAAGGCATTTTGTGCGGCTCGTAGGGCAGCCACACGTACATAGATAATACGTATGTCGACTCTGTGTTGACCTAATTTTATCTATTAGATTAAAATTCTCGAGATTTTATTCCACACGTTTCATTCGAAACCGAATTTTCACTCAACTGGAAGTAACTATTGCGCAATCTATGCGGCCTCGCTCGCAATAAAGTTTTCAATGTTGCCCTCCGTAGAAAATGTTTCCCCGCTCCTGACCTAAAACAACAATTTTTGATACGTTTGTGAGGTAATAAACATATTTGAGGCTAACGCGTGAGAAAAACCATATTTGAGGCTTGCGTCATCATTACTTGCTTGGAGTGTTTAACGTGAAGTTAGCCTTAGTTATATGTCTAGTTTTATGGAAGTCTGACTTCCTTTTGACCAACGCGTTTTGCGTAATGCTTGTTGTTAAAAAATGTACTAAGGCCCGGATAGTCTTCTCGTATTTTGTACTTAGATGCAAGATATACCTTACGGTCAAAATTACGCGTTTGCTGTTCAGAAATCAAGATGGAGTTAAATAGTGTAGTTAAGAGTTTATTTTCTTTAGCAATCACTACCAACCTTGCCCCGACAGAGTAGTGCAGTTAATGGATTACGAATATTAACCATGTTGCGTCCACGTAGGCGTTAATCTATACTTGTTAACATTTACAACTTATTTGAAATACAAACTGATACTAATCTAAACATGTGCCACCATGCACCAGGAGACTGACAAGTCTAGATATCCGAATGGTTTATTTTGACTAGAAAAACCCCGATGTGCATGATTTTTAGTCAAAATTCACGGTAAAGTTTTGTCAAATTGCGTTATTGAAAGAAATGTTCATCGCGGTGCACTGCTTTGACCGGCCTTGGATTTGTTCCTTCGGTAACAGTGTTCTCATGACTGAACAATTTTCCTGATTCTGCTTTTTTGTGACATTTTGCATTTCATTACGACGTCTGCATTTCATTACGACGTCTCCAAACAATCGCCGTCAATTGTCAATTAAACGACACTGCTCAAGACCCAATTCCTTTTGTTAAGCTCGTTAAAAAAGTTTCTGTTGCAAACTACGAGACTATTTGTTGGAAAACATTTAACAGTTATTGTGAATGTGAATCACGGTTTGAATACTACTGTGTTGTAAATTTATGCAAATTTTCAGAATCTTAAGACCCCTGAACAAACGTAAAGAACCCAATTGAAGACTTTCTTGTGACGATTCTGACCCACAGTACATAACATATCGGCATTCCTGGCAGTACCTGTCAACGAATGATGGTTTCTTTTTTGCAGCTGATCCCAATCTTGACGTCCTCTTCATATTAGATGCGACCGATCTACTAGACAACTGCAAAGACATTGAAAATGCGCTTAATGCTTTTCGTCCATTCTCATTAGGAACAAGTGGATTTGATGCAAACGTCGCTCCTAACTTTTTCAAACAGATGGAATTCTACGACGGGTGCGATCATCTTTACTTTAAAATTTGCTTAAAATACGCAAACTATGATCAAGCTTTGCGCAATAAAAAAAACAGTTTTTGAACGTAATTCAGAAAACTTTGTTTTCATTCAGAGAATAACCTGCCTTCTAAAAAACGAATTTTTGAAGCTGAGAAAAAACTAATCCGTGTCAATCGTAAATGCAGGTAAAAGGTCAAAACCTGTTACAATCCAGACATTAAAAACTTTTATGAGTTGTCTTAGAAAGGTGGCTCACTTTTCACTATAAAAGATCGTTAGAAAAGCATTAAAACATTTTCTAATCTTTTGTTTTTTTGTTTTTTTTGTCGTGTGAAATTTTAATCCAATCAAAGCGTCAGAGACCGGATAGCAGAGTCGTTGAAAGAATCCCTTAGGAAATTAAACACGTCGTGCATGTGATGGAAGCATAGTCCTTGAATTCAGAGTTGTAAGTCAGGCCGGGTTCGGGCTTAAATTTACAAAATGTTTCTACAAAGAAATTTGTAAAAAGAATCAGGTTATAGTACCGTTCACGCAACGCCTAACTGCAGCCAGCAAGCACACAACACAGTTGCAGTTCCAACCAAATAAACTTGTTTTGCACACGTGAAGAGCGAATTAAGCGAAAACGCGAACAGTAAAACTGCCTTGTTTCTTTCCGATAGATCACGACCATTTTCTTCCCAGTAAGAGATGCAATCAGCTAAGTCAATCGCAATGGATTCACAGTTAGTATGACCTAAAGAACCATATCGCTGAAACAGAAATAAATCAGTTTCCTATTCAAGTTTTGATTGCAGCTAACATCTCACTATGCCAGGGTTGCCAGGTCCGTTGTTGTTGTCCCATAACCCCTTTTTAGGGTCGTAGGGGCGCTACTTTAAGGATTGCAGCACCAGTTGAGTACCATTTTTGTTGGTGCTTTCATCCATTTCGAGCAGCGCTTCTTGGGCAGTGATACCTGGCGGGTCCCACCACTCTCCACCCCCCTGGTAAGAAGAAGGCTACAGTACCAATTTACAAGGTCTTCGTCAGACCCGGCCGAGATTCGAACCCTCGACCTACCAGCACCCAAGCGGACGCACTTACCACTAGATCACGGCCAGGTCCAGACGGACCAGAAATGCTAAATTGCACATCAAAATATGCCGATTAGCTTCAAAAAATGCCAAACAAACTTAAACAAGGCGATGACTGTCAATTTTGAAATGCCCGGACAAGTAACGGCAAAATACAAACTTGCTATGGAACCAAGCCTAGAATTATGGCAAATAAACAAAAAAATATTGCTAATCTCCGAAAATAATAACTTCTCTTACAGAAAATGCTTAATAAAAATGCCTAAAGGTTTGCAGCAGTAAAAAGCAGATTATGAAAATGCAAATATGCACCACGCCATAGTTTTCAATTATTTTGAATCTGGTACACAGGCATCTGATATCTTAGATATGTCACAATTTAACAAAATATCTATGACAAAATGCAGTCACAGAGAACACAAAGAAAAACTATTAGGCTTTCTAGGTTCAGATAGACCAAATACGCCATATCGCTACTCTAAACATGCCAAATAACATCAATCAATGCCAAATAGGCTGAAAATACTTTAAGTTTAAAACTCAAAGGAGACAGGTTTTTAAGAAATGCCAAGCAGTGTTTTTTTCTGCCAAGGCCACTAAAAAAGGCCAAAAACAATCCAAACTATAATGTACATGCCAAACAACATTTTCTCGTGCCAAGTCACTTTTTAAAAAAGCCAAACGTCCATCGAATTTGGCATCACAAATGCCAAGCTGGCAACCATGCACCACGCTTCTAGTCTACAGCGTTGCCAGAAAGAAAAAATTTTAGCCAAACTTACTTCAAAAATTTTCAAACGCATCAAATAAATAGCCAAACTTCTGGAAAAGGTTGCATCTTTACCAAAACGTTATTTTTTTCACTGGAAATCAGTCGTTTACAGCTCTTTTATCTTTCGTCTTGTATTTATCAGAAGCGCATGTTGAGAGAATACCTTACAAAAAATGATACGTTACAACATACATATCGCAGAAGTATGCTACTTTGTACATCTCTATAAATGGAAAATTAAAGAAAACTATCAAAACTATCCACATTATCACTGCTAGAACACAGATCATCGGAGCGATACACAGTATTTGACTTGAAACGTTGCAGCATTTCTGCTTGACGGAACGAAATTTTTCAGGCCCGTAATCAGGGGGAGGCGAAGCCCCACCTAGAAACAATTTTCTCCCCCACTGTAAAATGTGTTGGACATGGTTTAAAACTGTTGGACATAGTTCAAAAAATTTGAGCCCCTCTCGCCCCTCCTGGTGTCCCAAGCTGGTTACGGGCCTGAGATCTTTGCAACAAATTTTTGAGAATAACAACTCGAATCTTGTTCTAACAATAGAGTCCAGCATTGTCACATGCATGCTATTTCTCGGTTTTGTTTAGCATGCAGTCATAAGTGAAAACATCCTCTCCACAACAGCATTGTTGATTGGAGTTTTCAGACAATTAAGTGCATATCCAGCAAGGTCAATTAGTGCAATGAGCCAAAACAAAATTTTTCTGCATTGTCTACTGACAATCCTTCTGTTTTGAAGGGAATTTCTCTCCAGTGAACAAATATAATTTTTCTGTATTGTTCCTCAATTTGGCTGTCCTTCAGATTATCGAAAAGAAGTTCACCAAACGATTCTCTTAATGTTTGGCTGAAATATATACTTTGGACTAAGCTTTGATAAATTTTTGAATGTTTCATGAGCAGATGGTAGCCTGGTTCCAATTTGATCAACTGCTTCCTGAAGCATACCCTGGTTTATTTATTTATTTTATTTTATTATTATTAACAAACAGCCAATGATGGCAGGCCAAAGCCTGAAGAGATCATTGGCAACTGGCAACCCCTGGTTTCTTTTCTTCACGTTTTGATTATCGAATGTCATTATGGGCTGTTGGGGACTTATATTTTTCGAAATGATCAATACAATTACGTAAAAATTTGAAACCAAAATCAATTTCACCTCATGATTTCATGGAACCTTTTGGCAAATACAATCTGTTGAGCAGGCTTTCATGGTGTCGAATAAGTACAGATGAAAGCTTATGGGAATCAGCACTACTTTGCTGCAACAAGGCAAACTCTCCCGAATTCCTGAACAATAGGAGTTGCAACTGAAAAATATAAATAATTTACTTTGTCCAACACCATTTCTTTTAAGAGACGCGCTTTGTATCTTGCGTCTATCCTCATGCTTTTTGACTGTTCAGCTGCAGTAAAATATGCCAAAATTTCATCCCAGCCACAAAAACGTTGTACATGACTTTTCCTCTCACCAACCAGCTAGTTACGGATGGTTTTAGAAATGGGAAAGTAGTTGTTTTGTCAGTTCCTGTACTTTCATCATTTGAAGGATTCATGAGTTTGAATAGCTGTTTGTAAGCTTCTCTGCGCATCTCATTGTGACTAAACCAATGATGAATTTCACTGATGAAAAACTCAATGTTAGACGCTAGTTTTCCAACCGCATATTGAATGCACAATGGTAAGGAATGACAAATGCACTTAAATGGTACACAGCCAGATACAGCAGCTTTCAGTTGAGTCCAGACAGAATTGTTTATCCATAGCAGCAGCACCATCTGCGGCATATCCAACTCAGTTTTCAAGCAACAGGCCACAGCTTGACAAATCTGATTTGATACTTTCAAACAAGCCATCTACAGTTCCATCTTCAACTAGGATAAGTCCAAGGAGACTCGTAACAGTGGCATTTCCTGTGCTGCTCACATGCCTGATCAATATTCACAGTTGTTTGTGGATAGAAAACATCAGTCGGTTCATCAATATTAAGGTATATTTTTTGCAGTTTAATTCTGATACGAGGTCACTTTTCATGGTCCAATAACGTTTTTTATCAACGCAGAACATTTGGTGCCAATGCGATGCAGTTTGGTTTTGCCAAGAGTACTGTTTTCACCATGAGTTCGAAATATTTCACCAAGGTGGTCAACTGCAACTATCGAGCAGTGGCAGGCTACACCTACAACTAACTGCAACTCTGTGTTCTTCACATCATCGCTTATTTTGAAGTTTTGCAGGTGGTAATTTTAGTCACATAGAGTTGTTTCTGACCAATAGTAGGTACCTTCTTATTTAAGGGTTTTCTTATGCTTACACAAGGTGTAAAATTTTGGTGCAATTGAGCAATGGCAAATCTTGCAGAAAGCTTCTTGAGAACCTTCATCGTACGATCTAAGGCTAAGCCAAACGAATGTCTTTTCCCAATCTGGATTGCATTTACGACGGTTATCATATAAGGCTCTCCACTTTGACATACAATCTTATGCAATCACAGGTAGACAACATGAAACTACAGAATAGTGTAAAGAAATGCAACTTAGAGACAAGCTGTCTGCAACCAAACTATTACTCATGTAGCGAACCACCACACCCAGGGGTGGATTAAGGTTAAATCTAGCTAAATATGCGCAGATTTAACTAAATATGTGCACCTAACTCTGTGCTCATTTAGCTAAATATGCATGCAGAGTTAGCTAAATATGCACAAACAGTGGCGGATTAAGGGGGTGCTGACGGGGCTACAGCCAGGGGACCCCAACATTTAGAGGCCCCCAATCCCTAAATTGGTAAAAAGTGTAATATGTGAACAATACACAATGCGCTGTTGAAGATATCATCGCCAAGTGGAACTAATAAGTAGGCGCTCTGTGCTCGCTCACTGAAATTGCTTCGTTGACATAAAAGTAGTTGATGCTTTGGCGTGTGGTCTGCCCAACACTCACTAAAAAGTTAGTAATCTAGGGTCTAGAAAATTAAGGTATTCCATCCGCTTGTCTTATTTTGGTTTCCGATGCGCATGCGGTATCCACGTCATTTGAACATCGGTTTTGCAGACAGCCCCGAAGTAAGTTGTGAACTTGTTAAGTTGTGTCAAGTCTCACAACAATGGTGAAAATAATTAGAATTTAGCTTAGGGTAATAAATCATGGTGCTATAAGGCAGGACTGCCAGAGTTGGTTTGAAGCCTACGCCACGTACATATCCTCGTGTACTTTCATATACTGTATTTGCATGTTTGAAGTCTAGCTCGCTGCGTATGGGATTGAGACCTTGCACAATACACAATGTCAACTGGTAGTTTAATACCAATTCTGGTACTATTTACTTCCGAGGTGCAAATTTGAACATTTTGGTGCATACTAGTTTTATGTAGTGTTTCCAATCCGGGTTTTACCGAACCCGAAACCTGGGTTTCGTCAACTAAAACTGGAGAAACTTCTTGCGGGCATTACAACATTGCCTGACATAATTGCCATAACAGAAACTAGATTAAAGAATTCGATGAATTTTGGTTTCCGTTTGCAGGGATACTC
>JGI24158J21664_10002247_pt1 | contig 23187 bp, 16 predicted proteins | sample Ectturendosymbi3_FD_21664 | JGI IMG/M metagenome (IMG submission 21664) | reverse complement strand
TGAAGTCGCAGTGTGAGCTCATACCATTTATCTAAGGAATCTCGATGAACATTGGAATTTTCGTGATCAAATAAACAAGGATTTGAATGCCAGAAAGTGTTAAAGGATTGAAAACAAATAAACATCATTTTCCGATCGAAATAACATGCAACAGAAGCAAAATAATCCTGAATCGATGTTTGAATATACTACCCATGATCTCAGAACCTTTTAACCGTTTTTCAGCGTCTTGTAAAACCATGTTGCTGACAGACAACTCAAACCTTTTTTCTCCCTATCTCCTACTTTTATAACTCGAACCATCGACTCGAAAGGTCCTTTATTCCGACATCTTCTGGTCCAGCTTTGACTATCTCAACTCTTCTATCATGTTTTATTGGTTTTGGCCAACTAGCTACATGACACATCTTTCGGTAAAATTGTTATATCATCGTTTCCAATTTCGGTTGCAAATGCTTTACTTATATTACTCTCAACATCTGCTTCTTCACTATTGCTAATTTGCCCAGGTTTTGTTTCTTCCTCAACTTCCGGTATTAATTTACTGGTGCTAGCACTGCTAATCTTGTGCATTTCGTTTGGTGAAATGGCGTCCGAAGAAATGTTTACGAATTTCAATACGGCGCCCTCATTCTTTTTCAATTCCTCTTCCCTAACTTCTCTCTTTTTTTCTGAAAGAACATCACTTTCTTTCACTTCATTTGCAGGTTTAAATGCTTCACAGATAGAAAAATCTAACCTAACTGAACGTTGTTTCAACTGCAAACCAAAAGCTTAATCTATTTCGTACACTGCTCGCAAATACCGAACAACTTCACAGAGCATCATAGAGCTCCTTTGTGACGTATGCGATTGAGATCTAATCACAGGTAACAATCATAGCCACACGTAACAATCAAATGATTATTTCGGGTCAAGCAACGTGAATTAATCGCGTACAAACCTAGGTAAAGTGTAGTAGTTGTGTGATTTAAGTGGATGCGTTCAATAGAATTATAAATCCAGAATGTCCAAATGGCTGCTACGCCACTGTGGTCCACCATCCAGGAACTTCTTTTTTGTTGGTTTTATATACTTAGAAAAATATGAGAAACCTGTGTTTCCATGACTTTTCCTTATTTTCAGAGACAAGTGGAATGGTGCCAGAGTTATTTTATAAAAATGTCCCTGAAAGCCTATATTGTATATAGAAAATTGTGTTACTATACTACCCAGGGTTATCTGATGTGTAACAAATTTTGTGTAGAACGTGTTTGGCCAAATGTGACCACCGAAACCTTATATGTGAAGAGTCTTCCTACACCATGACTTGATATGAAGAAAAAAACGGATCTGCAACGCGCATGACATTTTCTACGTACAAACAAAATTCCCCTCTGAAAATCATATTTTGGGAGTACAGTGTATAAAATTTGTATGCTGTGTATGCAGTGCCGTATCAGCTTAACTCTGGGCCCCCCCAAAATGGTTACTGGGGCCCCCTAATGGTGATTCGTAAAAATAAGTTATATTATGCTACATCTCGAAGCTGCATGGCCTTCAAACAAAAATATCCTAAGTGTAGAAACAATTTTGGCAGAACCAGGCCCGTAGCCAGGTTTTAATGTTTGGGGGGCAAAATACATTTTTAGGGGGGAAAGGTTTTTGTTTTTATCATGTGTTTAAAACAAATTTTTCTGAGCACAACAAAATTTGGGGGAACACGAAAAAGATTTGGGGGTAACTTCCTCCGAATGGGCCACCGTGTCTGCGGGCCTTGGCAGAACCGTCGCCAGAAAATCTTCCATTGGGGGCCTTCATGTTTGTTCAGGCGGGCTAGACATTCTGAAAATTTATTTTTCATTCACAACATGAACAGCATTTGCAGATTGTGCAAATTAATTATAAATATTTTCCCGTAAGTACCCATAGTAGGCTCGTAGTTTCCAACTAAATATTTTGAACGAGCTTAACAAAAGGAATTGAGTCGAAAATCATTGTCATGTACTTGATGGCGATTATTTAGAGATGTCGTAATGAAATGCAAATGCAAAAAAAATTTGCAGGAAATCAGAATCAATCCTATCGTTCAGTTATCAAAACATTGTTACTGAAGGAGAAAACATGAGCCCGGTCAAAGCATGTGTGCTGCGATGAACGTTTTCTTTCATTAGCGCAAATTGATAAACTTTACCATGAGCTTAAGTTAAATATATATGCTTATGAATCGTGCGCTTTTTACTGGCCAAAATACGCATGCATAAACCTTGCTGATGTCTGGACTGTTAATCTTCTGGTGCATGGAACATGTTTAGATAAATGACAGTTTGTATCTAAAATCGCATATAAATGTTAACAAATATAAACTAAGGCCGCTACGTGGACGCAACGGTTAACATCCATAATCCACCAACTGCACCACTCTGTTTAGGAACAACCACCAAAATAGACTCTTCTAACTACACAACTCAGTCTGGCTGTCTGAACAGCAGGCTGCGCAAATGTGTAACTTTGGTCGTGAGCACCAAAGGTATCTTGCTGCTATGCAGTACAAAATAAGAGAAGACTACCCGGGCTAGACATAGTAGCCTATACATTTTTTACTGCAATCACTACACAAAACACGTTGACCAAGGGGAAGTCTGACTTCTGGACGTGTACAACTAGGCATATAGGCAAGGCCGGATAAAGGCCCATCAGGGCAAAGTCGTGACCGCGAGGCCTCCGAAACGCTTAGCGCAAGTGCGCAGTTCGCTCATGTCCGATCCTTTGCCTGCAGAGCCCGGCTCTCACAAATTCAACTCCAAAAATTCCTAGAACAGTACCAAAAAACCCTGAATCTGTGATGGTGCAGCAAAAATCGGAGTGCCAATGATAAATGTTAAAAATATAACCAAGTATGATTTGCAAAAGAAACTGGATAGTTCACTTCACACCCGGCCCGTAACCAGGGGGGCGAATTCCCCCTAGAAAAAAATTTTTCCCTCTGGAAAAATGTGTTGGGCATAATTTAAAACCATTGGACACAGTTAGAAAAATTTGGGCCCCTCTCAGAAAACTCTTCGCCCCTCCTGGTGTCATAAGCTAGTTGCGGGCCTGTTTCACACATTTTCATACTTTTCTGAAAATCCCTAAATAACTAAAAAATCTCTAAAAATGGTCAAAAGTTCCAATCTAGGGACAAAATCCCAAAAGTGAGAGCACTGATGCAGAGGCAGATTGCGAAACTTGCTAGTGGATTGTTGTACTGTCGGTGTTTATGGCGTAACAACAACACGGCAATAAATCTTCAAATGTTCTCTTCAAGTTACGGTAGCAGGAGTTTTGCCGCATGTGACCAGGGCTCCCACTGAGGGTTTTTTCCACCCATATCTGTTTTTTTCGTCGACCTGTGTGTCTAGGTTTAATTATGAAAAACCGCGTGAAATATGTGTTTTTTGAAGTGACAAACTCATCAGCATCTTCAATTTGTTCAATAATATAAAGATAAGTTTGCATTACAGTGTCTACATGCGCACGTCAGGTGAGAAAGTACGCATATCGGGTGACGCAGAACGTGTTCAATCGGTTTCATATTCTCATATAAGATCATTGGCAGGGTTATATATAGTGGTGTTTTTAATGGAAGGCAAGCGAGGCACTTACCTCAGGCCCTTCTTTGCAACTGTAATGTGTAAAGTACCCTGCGTTCAAAGGGGCCCAACAGCGAATGTAATGTATAAGTAGGCTACTTTGATTTCAAAGAGGCCCCCAACGGCAGTTATAATGTGTAAATACCTTGCTTCCAAAGGGGCTCAAAGTAACTGTAATGCATAAGCACTTCTCATTCAATGGGCGCCCTAACTTCACTGATTTCTACTGCTTCATATTTCAATTTGGAGGATCGAAGCTTTCTCTGGGGTGCTAAGTGGTGACGGGACTGAATTTTTGGCCCCCTGTGACAGCGTGTGCCACCCCTATTGGGGTGTATGGAGTGCGGCTGATACGGCTCTGTGTGTATGTTTCGCTGCGCAGATACGATTTTGTTGTGAAAGTGATTAAAAATGGACGTCGGGAAGTCAAAAATAGTGTGGTCCGGAAATAACCGATCTCACATGTCCCAGGAAAACATAATCAAATTTGGGGTTGCATTGCACCCATGATTTCTCAGAGCTCCTGGCCTTCATGACAAAATCATCTAGGAGTTCATCAAAATTTATTTGCCTACGTTTATCAATTTCAATGTGGACAATCTCACCCTGGAAAGTGTGGCCCTTAATTCATTTTAATTCTTTTGATTCTTGAAAAAGACCTTTCTCCTGAGCAGTTAGTGAACATGAAGCTAAAGAAATAGCCGCAATATTGCTTCTACATTTGCGAAAGCCATCTGATTTTTTTCCCTGTATAGAAAATTTCATAGACATCCATTTGAGACAGAGAGTGCTTTTCTCTTAGCTTTTGGCTTTGTCTCACGTATATGTGAAAATGCGAAATTTCATCAGTAAGTTTCAGGTCAACATCTGGATATGATTTCATCAATCGTCCTCAGGGCCTACAAGATGGGGGTACAAGAGGTACATCGTTCCCGGGAGGTACTGGGGCTCGGGAAAGTGAAAGTACGCATGATCAGTTTTTCTGTAGTCAAGCCCAAAATTATTAGTGTAAGCCAGCTGCCAATAAACAAGTAATCTATTTGTAAATCTTAGCATGACAGCTGATTCTGATTACTACACAAAGAAGGTACAAGTTTCGACGAAGGTCCGAGAAACTAAGGGGGGCCCGAAATCGGTCATCGTACCACCCGGTAAAATTTCTCTCGGAGGCCCTGATCATCCTACCGCTTGCTGAATGTCTTCCGTAGATAATGTCAAGTTGTCAAGTCGGTAAGAAAGGAGGAAAACTATTTTGCAATATCACAGTATGCGGCAACTCTTTTTCTTACATTTGTTTCGAGTGCATCTAGTATACTCGTACAGTAATATGAAAGAGTTTATTCGAAACTTATTTCTCGAAGAGAGCTCATCTAACTAAAGGCGTCAGACCGAAGCGCGCTTGTGTCCTTTTCTTGCTCTTTCCTTTCTGTCTCCTTGTGGCAGTTCTGTCGTTAACATTTGGCAAGGTGACTAAATGGCTTTTTGCTCAAGCTCATCAAAATCTCTGATTTTGCTTAACATGTGCTGAAGTGAGCTATATAAACTTGCATAAGAACTCAGTAGCGAATCTGATTTCTAAATGACTTTGTTGTCTTTGTGGAAACACACGAGACCAAAAACACAGCATAAACACATTTTAGTTCTTCCATTTTCGCAAAATGTTATTAGGTTGAAGCGTGGGGTCATCCTTCACTTTAACATCAGAACATAGGTGACGGAGAGCATCAGCGATAACACTGTACCTTTTACCTTTACAAATAAGTTTCTGTGGCTTTTGCATGTGCCTCCCACGTAGTGTCTGATAGATATTTAGGTAGTTTTGATCCAGGTTCCAAAAACGATTTTGGTACTGCCCAGCAGCATATCTTGGTGGAGGATGAAGAGAAGGTATATATTTCACTGATAATGCCAAAACAGTTTACAGCATCAAGGCAGCAATCAACGGCCGACCAAGAGTGGCCTGGAATCAATCTTGCAAATTTGTTTTTTGGATGATTTTTTTCTGCATGCCTTTGTACCTACCAGCCATAGAAAACTAGTGATGGAGTCACTGGACCCATGTTTGTTCGTCTCCATCTCGAAGGTCTCGATCTTGTTGTCTTGACCCTTCGAATGCTCCATCAATTAATTTGTTTTATTTTTAGTTACGTGTTTGGGTCAGACTCAAGTCCATATCACATTAGTTGAAAGAAGAACACAAGGGTGCAGAAATGCTATTACACAACGCATCACAGAGTAGGTGTTGTTTAGTACACGTGGATACTGCAGAGGAATGAATACTGAAGCAAAGCACTAACAACCGCTGCATCCATCACATAATGGGAGAAAAATGGAGATTGTAAAAAACATCGAATAGTTAAAGTGAGCGGATAAAAAAAGTTGATAACGTTGCGTATCGTTTAACAAAAGCATATAACTTGTTTCTAATCATGGCATATAATGTCTTGACGGGCTAGGTAACGTGATGTGGGTGAACACTTACGTTTCTGGGCATACAATGCAAAATACGAGAGTCACTGTAGCTTGGTGAAGCTTCCATAATTCAACCTGTTCACCTGTCGGTTGCATCGTTGGGAAGGGCAAAACCAAAAAGGTGGGAAAAATGCGAGAAATGAGACAATATTACTGCTCGGAAGTGTTGATGGACTTATTTTGAAAAATTAAATTTTACCAGAAGTGACATATTTACGGCTTCGATCTCGAACATGAAGTTACGGTCTCGACAACATCACTGCTGAAAACTGAAGCCACGTTATGTGTGCACTAATCAGATTGAAATAAAGAGAACATGACATTCTTAACAATTAACGCTTTTGAAATGAAATTTAGACTATGATATCTGTAATGGAACTGAATTCTTCAGTTTAGTTTTCCTACCGGTTTGCCATGTAATTTTACTCGTAGGTTACCAGTGTCCGGTCTTCTAACAAATTTTACCTTACATTTTTGTCGTAGTTTCAAAGATGTTGGGCACCCCGACGGGTTAAAAAATATCAGAACAAGTGGATGCACCGGAAAACAAACACAGTAACACTTGATTGTTTGGCAGTGGATCTCGAAATAGCTTACGTGTGCTGCTTAAAAAACTTTGAGGAAGGCTTGTTTTATTTCCATATCTGTAAGATACCAGATAGTTTTGTAGTTTTCTTGCGAGAAACTCGGTTAACGTTGTTGTTATCGTGAAGTTTGAAATTACTCACTTGCTTTTGATACTGGAAAGTATTGCAGTTATTTAAAAAAAAATTGATTCATGTAAAATCTTGCGCGGGGCGAGTCTCGCGTGCTCGCACTGAAACTTCGGGTTCTGGAACCCACCCTGCATTCTGTGATGTTGTGGGGCCTATACCCTTGAGGACCAGTGCCGCGCAGGATTCATCATGTTCCTACGGACTTCATGGTGTTCTTTGCTACTGTCCTGTTTCAGTGCGGAGTAGGTTGCAGCACCTCGTCTTTGTCACCCCTGGCTAATTTGTATGATATCACAAGGAAAGTTTTTATTACGGATAACGCGCTGAATCATTTTATTTATTGGCGTGGCTTAATCCGGTATTTTCGTCGTGGGACGTGGAAATGTTATTGTTGGGCATGCCCCGAACTCATATTTTATAAACAGTATGCAGTCACTTTCATAGCTTTGCACTTTCTAAGCAGGAATACAGTACAAGTATACCCAGGCACGTGCAAAGTTGCATTACAGCCTTTCAATACGTGCAGAATCCACTGCACCCATGTAACAAATCACGGTGGTTTGTACGATTTCTTCAAAAGGTTGAGAAAAACTGGGGGGAGATAATTGCATTTCTGTTCGTCTCACAGAAGTTATCACTAATTTGATTTGTAATTGCTACAAGTTTAATAGTAATTTGATTTCTTCAGCACGGAGTAATTGTTATGTAATTGAAAAATTTGAAGTAATTGCAATGTAATTGATCCAACTCATGGGTCTGAAAAAATGTACGTAACAAGTCAGTATTCTATAGTTGAAAAGTTACGGTAAGTCGATGTTCAAGTTGTCATCTAATCGAATTTGCACGTGTCATGTAGGAGATTCTTTAAAGTCAAGAATCGATTGCGAATTAAAGGCATTTTGTTCGAACGCTGAAGCAATCATCACTTCTGGTCAGGTATTTTCAGAAAATAGTATTTCTTAGAGAACTACAATTCAGCCAAGTTTCGTATATTTTGAGTTAACTTCGAATTTCTGTTGACTAAGTTCAAGCTTAAGGCAGTTTGAAATAACAGATTAGGTACACAAGTCGCAACACTTTTGCAAAGTGCGGATGAAAATGGTTATGTTGATTTGGCGGAAAAGCCTGTATTTTGTTGTTGCACAACATGTTACTTCTAGCATATTTTTTCCTGAGAATGTTTGTGTTGAGTTCCTTGTTGTAACAGTGAAAGATGGTTGGAGTACAACAGGGTTCCCACGCGGTATTGAATATCAAAATTGGTTTTCAAGACCTTGTACAACAGGGTTCCCACGCGGTATTGAAGAAGTATTGAATATCAAAATTGGTTTTCAAGACCTTGAAGTATTGATTTGACCAAAATGTACTAAAAAGTATGGAAATTCTAAATGGAAAAGAAATTGGAAGTATTTCAGCAGAATTTCCTGAAAGCAAAGCACTTCATTTATGCAGTGCTGTTCAATGTGCAAAATTGAGTTTCATGATTTAAGAAATGAGAAGTAATGGTATTGAATTTCTTTAATTTAGTACTGTATTGAAAAAGTATGCAAAATGATTTTTGAAAATGTGTGGGAACCCTGGTACAAGTCATTGAATACGGAATTAGAGTTCGTGTGATTCGCGATTAGCTTCCATTCAAGTCAAGTCACTGACGATGTCGAGTTATTACTTCCCGTATCGTCACAACATTCTGCCTGATTATGGTTATTTCCACACAACCAAATTGCAAACTTGGCCCACCGACTAGCATTTTAAAAAAGTAGTATAACATCAAAAACAATCGTTTAAGTGTGCAAGGGATGAAGCATATACGTGTGGTTTAATATTTTGAAAAAAACTGGTATCTGATTTGCTCACGCCAGCCACTAATTTAGATTGTAAAGTGAAGAATGAAACGTCATGCTTGCGTATTTTGCAAGGGTTCGCCACATCCACTTGTGTGTCAAGTGTCTGAAAGTCAAACATTATTTAAACCAGTAGTTCTCAAACTTCTCTGCACGTTGACCCCCAATTAAAGTCTACAACTTTCGCTAGACCCCGTGGCTTAGCCCAACAGTAACCAATACAAGGAGAGTATGTGTCAAAATAAATTGAGTAGCCAACTTTTTACTTGAAATTCATGATAAAATAATACACAATCTGAAAATGCACTACAATATTGTTTGTGACGTAACAAATAACAGTTTTCATAATGACATCACAATGGATGATTTAATTAAAAACTATTCGAACCGAATATACTTTCAAACTACTGTAGCTGAGATTTGATCAGCCCTCTTTTGTTGGAAAACGCCGTTTGCATTCCTTGCCTGATTAACAATAATTTTGAATTGGAGGCTTCATTGCTCCAACAGACCCCAGCAGTTATTCATTGACCCCCCTGGCTATTCAGTGACCATTCCACCCCGTGACTACTTACCGACCCCTTGGATGGTCCAATTGACCCCTGGGGGTCGATGTCGGCCACTTTGGGAGCCACTGGTTTAAACCATACAAGTTATGTAGTGAAGCACGAAACGATTCAATTGACGCATGGTACTTTTCCGCCCTGGAAAAAGATACGCAGATGCCCATGCTCATGTCTTGATTTACAGTGGCTATTTTACAGGAGACCGAAACGCGAACGCAGTTTTGTTTACAAGTTGTAACTTCTGATTTCTTAACAGCAATGTTAATGCTTCTAGGCCTGCGAGGTTGATGCATAGCCAAGGTTACATGAAGCGAGCTTCACGCGCATCTGCAACTATTTAAGACGTCGTTGGTGCTACTACAATCAGAATCAATCTGGAAATAACACTCATATTGTAACAAGCCTACACAGACTGCCGATTGCAAACTAACGGGGTTAAGCTTTCGCGCAGTTCGACTTTGAGGAAAACCGACTTTCTCCACACGGAAGAAATGAACGCCTCACCGACAACATTGGCGCAAATATTCCGGAGGGCGTCTTCGACTTTGATCCACCGCAATGCTCGACTCCGCATCAGCTGCAGGGAGATTTTAATGCGGAGATGAACGTATACAGCAACGAACTAAACCGCTCCGCATTAGAGCTTTGCAACCGCATGTTTGAAAAAGGTTTCGTGTAAAATTGTAATAAAATTCAAATCAGTCATCGTCAGTCTCCTTATCAGTTAATTTGAGATTCAGAGCGCACTACAAAGCTGCCAAGTGGTTTTCACTGATTTCACCTGCAACGCAGTATGTCGTAGCGGATCGACACTACTGAGATACCTGCAAAACTCACAAGAAACTTGATTGGCGGCATTTACGGAACTCAATAAAGAAGTGGTGAAACCGCAATGATCGTACGTAAACAGTTGTCCGAAAACAAACGGTTGGCAAACGAAAGGCTGAACAGCAACATATTCAAAAATCACCTGCATATCAAAAAAGCCCATTTAGGAAAATTTCTGTTTCAAGTATGATTCTGCGTGAATGACACAAAGTAATGTTGTGAATGTAGGCCAGTTCAACCAAGTTCAATGCGAGCTAATCGCCCAATGCATTACCGCGCACTTACCGACAGATGAAACGCTACTTCGGCAAAAATGTACATAAAAAACGTGAATGGCAATTAAAAGATTGTCCGATTCATTTTAGTCCAGCCTTTCGTCAGCAGTCTCTTCTATACCATTTTGCGCTGGAATGGAATGATTGGTTATAACGTTAATGTTGCTGCTCGGCTTGTTGGACCGCTCGCTTTTCACTTGTTTTCTTGTCAAATCCGTTTTTGATTGCAGCTGACTCCCGTTGGCCGCCTTCAACTGAAGTGTCGCCAGTGCGCTGGGCGACACACTCTTATCGTCAGGCATCACGAGCGATTGAGCCAACTTTTCATACATTTCTGTTTTAATCCTTTTTTGGCCAGAAACATCCGAAGCAGGTATTATCTGCTGATCCCGGGGATGTTTCCCTTCGTTGTTCGTTTGCCCCGAAGATCGGCGTGCATTTGGAGTATGATTTGAGCTTTTTTCACGTTTCACAACGGGCTTCGTTGTGTCTTGATGTTTTTCAACATCAAATTCGTCGCAGTAATTAGCGCTTCGCTTAGCAGTTACACCTGATGTCCGGTCAATGTGTTCGCTGTCTGCAGGACTCGCTTCAGCATTGTCGTTTACAGAGGTAATGGTGGCTTTTATATCGGGTTCGTCATAAGACGGACTGCCGATCCTATCGTTTTCTACGTACGATGGCGAACCGTTAGTTGGATACTGTGCGTGGTCAACATGAGGACTAGTCCTACCGCTCCACGCGTTATCGTGTCGGTCCCAAGATCCATAAGCTGTATCATATTCCATATTCTCCTCAGTTGGCGTTCCCGGAGAGGCAACGTCATCTGGGTCCCCAATAGGTGTCCCTGGTGAGTTTACATTAACACTGCGGTTCGTTTCATGACGATCAATTTCCGGTGATCCACCACCGTGAAACGAACTACGCGACAAATCGTTGTCCGAGCGCTCCGGACTAGACTCGTACCCACGCGTCCTGCTATCAACATTACGACGCGACGACCCTGTTTCACGAGCAGCGGCCCTGGGGTGTATACCTTTATCCATATCGGTACTGCTGCGAGGGCTCCCCATACATTCCTCGCCAGAGTACATGGCCGCTTCGTCGTCATCGTTTTCAATCGATTCGGTTTTCGCGTAATTCGCTTCTTTCGCATACGTCGATGCAGCCTCGTGATGCCTGATTCTATCCTCGTAATCGTCAATTATTCTCCTGTAGTTCTCAACCTCAGCTTTTGCGTCGGCGAGTTGTTGTTGCAAAACCTGAATTGTACTTTGCATTCCCTCGACTTCTTCGTCAAGCTGGATGACGAATTCGTTTAACTCTGTAACATAAGGTGTTTATACGTTAGCTTAAACAAGCAGGTTGGTGATGTTCAGTGTAGAATAATTAGCGTAATCACGCAGTTGGAAAATACTGGCAAATTAGCAGCTTGTGATGATGCGTAAGGGACTTGCATCACAACATTTGGAGAATATTGAAGGGATGAAATATCCCGGCCCATGGGTTTCCACGTGCTTACTTTTCAATTTCGCAATATGTTGTTGCCCCTCAAGTTACTGATGACGATTACCATAACAACATGTCCACAGTTCACGTGTCTGTTTTCAGGCAACGTTAGTAAAATTCGAAGGTACTTAAAAGTACAACAAAGGTCCATTCAGGTGAGTGGATATCTTACCTTCGCCGCTCGCTTTGAGTTCTTCACTGTACTTCTTTTGCAAAGCCAACTCAGCTTCCAGTTGCGCAGACTTGCCTTGAGAAAGTTGTTTCCCCAGCTCCTGGTTTTCTGCTATCAAAGTTCGACATCGTGACATAAGCTTCTTCCCGTTTTGACTGAAATACAAACAGTAACGTTACGCAGTGGGCCCATCAACACTGCGAGCTGATACATACGTGATTAAAGCCAGAGCTCTTAATTTTCTTGGCACCTAACCCAGCTACCAACAAATACGGGGGTTTCAAGAGATCAAATAACTGACTGACAACGCCTTTGCTTCCACTGAAATTCGCAACCGACTCTGAAAATGTGTGGTATAACCAAGAGCATTTTTTCTCAAAAAAAAGTTTCAGTAAAAAGATAAATAATGCATCAAGGGATGATATGCAAAGCGTGTCACTTCCAAAATGTTACCCCAATTTTCACGCAAAACTACTCATCACAACCGCTTTTGATCCATTGCACAATGCCGGTGCCAACAATGTGCCACTACCGCAGCAACTGTAGCAAGAGCGCCTGCTACCAAATCGATATAATAATGAAGTGTTCCTTCACAAGTAATCCGGGGTATTTACATGTTCGACAGGTATGGTGAATGTCGGTGCGGATGCAAAGTTTTAAGTCACGACACACCTGCGATGGACACAACTCTGAGCAAAGAATAAGCATGTGGACAGATACGGGTGTAGGCTATAGCCTATTAGAATCTGTTTATAATTTAATGTCGCATGGAAACAAAAAGTGAAAAACACGAAGTAAAAGAGCACCGTGTGCCCTTTTTCCATTGTATAGTGCGGGAAATGCAGGAACTGCCAAAGCAACTTAACACCCAAATGAAAGCTACTTTAATATTTGAGCGAACGCTTAATATTGCTATTAGAGTTTCCTGCACATAAACGTTGGTGAGACAATACAATGCAACATTTTCATTGGCTATGGATTTAGTAAGGGAAGGTTGCAACCCACTGCTCATTTCTCAGCATTGAAAACAAAGCGCAAGGAACCGCTAGCAGCTTCGCTGGTGCAGCAACTTTAACGCGTGTATAATCCACATCCAGCGTGAATGCAGTTCGGTAAGCTAAGCATATTTCAACGCAATGCATGATCTCTAAAAAGCGCAAACGTTTCAATGCAGTGGATCGCACAAGCTACATGACAATTGGGTTTCACAAACCAACAGCTGCAGGCTTTTCGCCCTGAGTAAAGATCTCATAATGAAAAAAATGAGCATTGGCAACATCACTTCTTGTACAACACTGATACCGGGTAAAACACAAGACGAACGTTTCCAAGCAAAAGTAATTCTGAAACTGACAGGAATTGTTTTATAGGGCAATAAGACGGCATCTTACGCACACGTGAAAAAGTAATACTGGCTGGAAAAAGGTGAGTTATATCCATTTACCGAAACTGGGCCTCATATCTGAAGTAGTAAAACTTTTTTTTTAGCAGTTTGTCTAGGAGAAAATCGTCAACTTCAGGAGCAGGAGTCGCAACTAACGCAATGAGTAAGAACTAACTGAAGCTTTGGTATCTTTGACACTTTCATGAGGTAGCAATTTAAACAGATAAGCAGCCCGCGGTACTCCCACAGAATCCAATTCAGAAAAGCTGGCTGTTTCAATTAACCAGTTTGGGTCAAAAAATAAACCAATTTGATTTTCAAATGTTTTTGAAGACTCGTATTTTTTGTAATACTAATAAATCTTAAGACTTTACATTGGATATTTCTCTTCATTTTTAGCTAACGCGGCTTTTGTTACACTCATCTTGTGAAAGGTGAAAATTTTATGACTAAATCATTGTTAGCGATTAGCAACCCTAGTGAGGAAACAATTTTCTTAGTTACAACCTAATCTGTAACATCACCGTAGCAATGACAAACAATGCATCGACATGCTATTTTCAAAATTTAATGACAGCTTTAAATCATTGAGACGACTTCGTTATCTGTCTTAATGCATTTACCTGTCAGGTGTGAACTTCCAGGCACTGAGCTCACTTTGCGCCTGTTCCAACTTGTCTTTTGTCTGTTGCAACTCTTCTCGCATTTTACCAAACAGAAGATTGACTCCAGGGTCAAGGTTTGCTTGACGCAGACTCAATATAGCCGCGTCATCCTGGGTTTTCTTCATTAAACTTATTTGAGCCTGTAAAACCACACAGTGTATGAATTGGTTATTTTACCTGCGATAGTCAATAGACTACCCAAGGCTTAGTCAAAGATACTAGGCCGAAAATTTTAATCAACATCACCAACTGCTCATTTCAGATATTCCAAACGTCTTGGAAGCAGTCTCGTCGCCACGGGGTGGGGCTTTGGTGGGCTTAGCAAAGCTCCAAGCCCTCCCAAATTGAAACATGAAACACTATAAATTAGTGGAGTTTTTTTTCGATTTTGGGAATGTTGAGCCCCCCGCACAAAAGCAAAGCCTCCCTATTGAAAACTTTCTGGCGACGGTTCGGCTTGGAAGTGGCATAACTTCATGTAATATTTTTCAGGCAAGAAGGTACTCTCGTGAGGTCATTCACCTGCCTACATGTTGCAATGAGTGGTATTGTATTGTTCATCAGCTTGTGCCCAAAATTTGTTTGAAGGCTTTATTAATTTCGCATATGATAGTGTAAAATATCTTGTGGTGCTTCACGACTCCAGTGGAAAGTAATGAATTACACAAAATTCTAGTTTTGACCTGACATACGGTTGAGAAAGCTCATTCATACATCTTTCGGAAATGGAATCATTGTGCACAAATGTTATTATTCTTCAATACTACTTCTAACACAAGTTTACAAGTAGTCAGCAAATATTGGAAACTTCTTGCAAAGATATCATTGATCAGGAGCATTCGCAGAATTGGCAACAGAAGACGACCTTACTTTTGCAGAAACCTTTAAAGCAGTGTTTCCCAACCTTTTATGCTTTGTGACGCCTGTTACTTGTTTAATACGGCATGCGACCCTATCTGCTTTTTCCAAGTGCATAACAAGGGCTATAGCTGAGCAACAAGGTTTAATGGCATTGCACTTTATTTCCAAGCAATTGTTTGTTTAATGCGACGGTTGACCTTGCAAAACTATTCTTAAAAACCTGTTCGTATAGTTGTGGTACGATCCACACAAAGTACAAGAGTGGCAAGCGGNTTTTCGTGAAGCTAATCGCGCTCGGATGAATCATTCCGAATATGAAGAAATAGATCTACCGGTAGTAATTTATCGGAAGTAGGTGCAACATCGAAAAAAGTGGAAAATGCGTTTTTTGGAAGCATCGCTTTTCTTTGTAACAGGGTCCCCACACATCTTTAAAATCATTTCCCATACTTTTTCAATACTAAATTTGATAAGTTCAATACCATTACTTCTCTTCATTTTTCGAAATTCTTAATCATGAAACTCAATTTTATACATTGCACAGCGCTGCAGAAATAATGAAGTGCTTTTCACCTTCAGCAAAATTCTGCTGATACTTGAGATTTCTTTATACTTTATAATTTCCATACTTTTTCAATACCTAATGTGCTTTTTGGCAAAATTCAATACTTTTTCAAGGTCTTGAAAACCAATTTTGAAATTATATACTTTTTCAATACCGCGTGGAAACCCTGTGCAAATAATAAACTGCAATATGTGACAAAGAATCAAATGAATTTGCAATGCGTCATGTATATTGTTCGGCGGAACACTTTGAAGGTGCACAATTTTTTTACTGGCGTGTGCTACGGCGCTTCTGGATTCAACGTAATTGACGAATTTCACTGCCAAATCTGGCACATTTTGTGAAGAAGTTGGTATCGCTAGCAAGTGTATATCTGAATAACACAGTGGATACCCATTGCTTGAGGAGCAAGTTCTTAGGCTATTTTAAAGCCCGAACATGAGCGCTTCATAGCAGAAGAAAAATAGTATTTCTGTCTTTTTCATAACATCTGCACTTCTGGTTGTAGTGGCTAGCTCACTACAAAACACACTTTTCTTCAAAATTACTGAATGAATGTAACTCACGAAAACAAACAACTGGGTGCACGGACAAGAATCCATTTATTCTTTAAAGGAAAATATCGGAGAAGTCTTTTGTTTCATTTACCACTTCCTCCGCATCTCCGGGCAGTGCTGAAATGTGTCTCTGACAAGTGGTGTTGGAAAGGGAAATTTGTTTCACTTATGGGACAAAAAAATCCCCAAGGGAATTAATTATCGATTTTTTGTTGTTTTTAGACCAGAACTTTTGAACCAGAAAGTCAAAGGCTCAAAAGACTCGGATTGTAGCCTAGTTTCCAACAACAGCTGGAGTTAAAAATTCCATCCAGCGGTTGGGGCCCAGAGCCAGTTAACCTGAGCCAAAATGGCGTAAAACCCGCCCCACAAAAAGCCGAAATCCAAAACTTTCTATTTTTTTTCATTGCAATCTAGAAGACTTGCATCTTTTCAGCGTTTGAACAGCTCTCTAGCACAATCGCCTGGCGAGTTATTGAGTTGCAAAAGTGTAGGAAAATAGCACAAAAACACGTGCTCAATGCGGGAATTTTAAGTACGAGTGTCTCGTACATTGGCGCCGAAAGTGACAATATTCTTAATCGCAGCGAAAGGCGATGTGATAATTCATTGGTAGCAATGTTATGATTATATTGGACAATTGTTAGGATCTTCAAAGAAACTGAAGTTTTTCCTTTTAAGAAATGGAATTCGGCCGATTAGTTATATTTTCCGACAGCTATATCAGCATTGGTCCTTTTCAACTAACTTCAGTGTAATAAAACGAACGTAAGGCATACTACTGCATACGAGAAAAACCCAAGATTCCGTGCGTGTTGATATGGCTACAGACCGCACATGTTATCGCTTGATGTCGCTTTTTTAACACTGCTCATGCAACGACTGTGACTGGGCCAACTACCTAACACCACCTTGGATAGTTAGTGCAGTGAAGTGTTACACAGGACAATGTTAGTTCAATTGTTACATCACCAGTCCTATATCTTGTGCTTTATAACCTTTGTTACGAACTATGGAGTCGAACGTGCATCAAATAATTTGGTTCCAAAGTGGCAATTATAGTTTTCATTTCTGGCATTTTGGGGATAATTTCAAAATTTTAGTAAATTTTAATCCGCAGAAATAGTCCCCCAAATCTAATAAATCACAAAATCCCTCCCATGCTGCATAAAATCACCCTCTGGGGGCTATTTCACCCCATTGAATACCACTGCTCTACACTTATGCTTAATATATGTAGACCACGTCTGGTGTATATTTCAGTGGTCCACATCCAATTCTGCAACATCACAACCCTACTTCATCATCTAGCAATGTTTCTAAACTTTTCTAGTCTATGCCTCAAACAATTATCTTCAAAATCATGTCTCTTCTGGGAAGTCATGTTTGTGTAAAAGCAAAAATAATTAATCTTTGCACACATTTTTGCAGTTTGCTTAAAATCCCCCTTTGAAAGTCATTCTTCATTTCCCCCACTGTGGGACATGCATCTCTCGTTGGGAATCACTAGCATAGGCGCAAAGTATGGGAGTGCGTCCAATTATGGCCGGGAGTGCGACAACTGCTAATTTTTCAGTTTTTGATTGCGCAGTACTTCGTTATCAAGTACAAAGACATTATTCTGAAATGTAGCATAACATTTTTAAGATCGACACAGAATGGAAAACTTAAATATCACAATACAGCTTCAATTAGTTCTAAGTTGTATTGCAGAAAGAAGCAACTCTCCTTTGTATGTGACTTTTACAAAGACATTGTAAACAAGGAGCAGTTGCACAGCAAAATTCAACAATTTTTGGCAAGTAATGATTTACACAGTCCTACCCCAAATGCTGTTTTGAAACTGTTTGTAGAAATCCAAACTTTAGCTAATTTACTTCCATGTTTAATGTGTTTACTGTGTGTTTTTCACATTGCCCAGCTGTACTACCTGTGAGGCAGTGCATACCTTTAGTACACTTCGACACATTAAAAATTATCTCTGATTGACAATGACTAAACGCAGGTTCAATTCTTGTTGTTTACTATTATTAATATTCATTCTACTGTGAAAGAGAAACTTTGTTTTGAAAGATTAATGAACGTTTTGATGGATAAGGCTGCAGTTCGCATAAATACTTAATATGTAAAATGTGTGTTTTCAACTTTTCATGATTCCACTTTAACCTGTTGCAAGTGTTCTAAAAGTTTTGAAAATCTTATGACTGATCAAATGAGTCACCTATAAAATTGACATTAGTGTGAAAGCTGCTTTGGAATATTGGGATACATTAGTGCGAAAGCTGCTTGGGACCAAAAATTGTTTGCCAATTTAAGCAGGTTTTGACATGATATCTTGTGACGTCATGGCTTTTGCACGCCCGTGCCAATTTCAAACCGGGTGCCTAGGATCAGTGATGCAGCAAGGTCTGCATCTGACTAGAAACCATTTTTAAGTTTCTATGCTGCATAAGCAGCAGCTAGTTTATAGTTTCCAAGCTGTATCCAGTAAAATGCTGAAGTAGGCACTGTTTTTTATGGATTTAGATTCAGACTGATATTATTTTGCTACATTCAAATGGATTATGGTATCACAGGGCGACTTCTTTCACCGATTTCGCATATCTGGAAAAATTCCAAGAGGGCAAGTGAAACATGTCAAAAACATAGAAACGGAGGAGTTGCAAGTCATCCTAATAGATATGAAAGGAAGTCATCCATAGGCATATTCAATCTTTTATATGCAAAATTTGAAAATTAGTTTTGCCAACCACATTATTTAATTGAGAGGTAGATTTTTCTTTGCTGACACATATCAGTCATTTGTCCCATATATAATACAATGGCATTAAACTTGCCAAAACACTATTCACTAGCCTACCTTTTCAGACCTTATAACTGGATATACTTAATTTTATTTTTTTGTCATTTCAAACAAATTTCAGTCTATGACCGAAAAAAAAACAGATTGAGAGCATGACGTGCAAAATCTTTTTGTTAATTTGACTGATGCTTGTGCTACCATTCATGAACATAATGAATCTGCTATTTCCATAGCCATCAGCAAGAAGCACGCACCCCTGTGCAATTGAGCCAGCACATACAATGAGCATATCAAACAGTTTTTTAATTAAACATGAAGATTCACTGTTCCTTAATTGCTTATTGCAGTAATAATTGTTTACTTGTTAAAAGGCTTTTCATATGTTCAGCTGACTAACAGAAAATAATTGATAACAAAATTTATGATGTAGCAAAGGATAAAAAGTTGGAAGAAACCAAATGAAATCTTTTTTTCAGTAAACACTTATCAAGTGAAATTTCAGAATACACAGGTTGACACATACATGCATGGTTTACTGGTAGGAACATTTAATTTTCATTAAACATATATGTTCCATATTGCATTTCTGCAACTCTTTTGTAGCAAAAAACACTACTAACAGCAAATAAATAGTAACATCAAAATATATGTATATATCCAACCAAATCAAGCAAGATGTTTGATAGCCTGATTCGTAACATTAGGATTAGATGCAAAAAGTGATCGTACTGCTCAAACAAAGACATTAATCTAGGCCTTCACGTTTCAAAAATCTACTTTGTCAAACATACAGCATAGTTTTGAACTTCCTGTTCTTTGGTAGCAAGACGCATCACAAGAACATTTTCTCTTCGACTTGCTTCTGAACTTTGAGCTTTTTCCTTGTCATCCACATCATCTGAAGGTGATTGCTAAATGTTAACTTTTAATAACTAGCAAAACATACGATGGATGTCATGTGAACACTTGAAATAACAGTACACTCACACAACAAAGGCAAAGTATTACAACAACAACCAGTGACACATACAGGTGAAAAAAATCCATGTTTTCGTCAGTATTAGCTGGACAACATATTTGAGTAATGAGTAACCAAAGAACAGTCAGTGTTTCATTTATGAATAATGTGTTTTTACAATCTCTTTTTGACCAGCTGCAAAGCTTGTTTGAATGTCTACTACCTTGACATATACAAGGTAGAGATACATGCACAAAGGACTGTGCAGAGGTACTAGTTAAAAGCAATATACTGCAATTCAAACATCCAAATGCAAAGTCACCATTCGAGGAATTGTCAAAGCATACTCTGTACCTCCAGATGCATTCAGCTTAGTTTCCAGTTGGTCAACATAATCTTGTTGCTTTAGGTATCTTTTCACAATGTCTTCTTTGCTCAATTCAGTCAGTTCTGTGATTGAAAGCCGTGGACGTTTTGAGGGCAGTGGGCTATGATCGCCCATGATGGGCAAATTGTCTCTGCCACAGCAACTTTGCACAGATCTTAGACAAAGCTACCAATAAGACCTCAATTTGGAATTCAAAACTTCTGCAAGCAACACAAAATGGTCAGCCACATATACTATGTTTACATAGCCAGTTTTGCATTGTCTCGTTACCATATATGGATAACAAGTCATCTGGTTCTGAACGTGATTTGCTGAGTCAGCNCCCTGAACGAGCCAATGCGTTGGCCACCTAACAGGAAGACATCTTGTTATGAAGTGTACATGGTCTCGTTNGCGTGGTGCTACGTGCTAGGCTAGCACATGGCACGGCTAGCATTCAGTGCCTGTCCAGATAAGATATGACTTTACCGTTATGTTNACTGTTAGTGTGTTGAGTTCAGTTTTAGAAGTGTAACACCAACGTAATTACCAAGCAGTCGACAAGGATTGGAAGTTTTACAATAGATAGCAGTTTAGACTTTGGGTTGGCAGTGTTAGGATATCTAATTTTGAATGCAAGAATCTTAACCAAATGTTCAGAAACCACTGTGCTAAAACCTGTTTGCTTCTGCATTTTACATGTCATTGAAAAAAATTGAGTGCAATAATTCTATGTCATCAGTGGCGATAGTAGAAGTTACTACAGTAACTAAAGTATAATTTTTGAAATGTAGGCTATCTGCCAGTTTTAGATATCCCTTATTGCAGGGGCGTCAAACTCGTTTCAGTTCAGAGGTCATTTCAGGCAGTTTAATCTCAAGCAGGCTGGACTAATGCAATCACTATATAACACCCTGGATATATGTATTGACAACTTCCAACTGTTTTCACAACTTTAATGCAAAAAGTTCAAGCTTATCTGAAAATGATTATTAGCACAAAAAACTTTCAATTTCCCCACATAAATAAAAATAACACCTATCACTGAGAAGACTGTCAAACTGACGGTGAATAAGACCCAGGGACAAATTTTGATTTTTGGGGCCCTAGGTTATTTTAAATCGGGGGCCCCTCTTGAAGGTTTGCGACAACTGATGTCATACAAATCAGCACTATACATGCTCGCTACATTCACTGAACAAGTTGTTCCAATTCATAAGCATATTACTTTATTCTGAATTCCCTCGATATCAGGAACCAGGGCTGTGTCAGCTTCCTTGCATGCCCCCAATTGGGGGCCACGCTGTCACAAGGGATCAAAAATTCAGAGCTTACTGCCAAAACAAAATTTCAACCCCCTAAATTGAAATATGCAACACTAGAAATCAGTGAAGTTTTTGTCAGTCCGTAACCTTTTCCGTCCTGTAATTTATAGACTGAGCAGTGCCTGCCGCTGTTACTAAGAATAACATCACCGGATGTGTGCCGGACACCGGTGCTACATTATTTAGGCAAACTAGGCAGCTGCCTAAGGCGCTAGGCCAAGGGGGAGGGGCAAAAAAGAGTCAAGAAATGTTTAACTATGTAGTTGTGAAAGTGACGAACGTCCACCAAGTAAAAGTGAATGAACATGATGAAGTAAATTGAACACAGGTTCACGCAGTTTTTCAGGTTTGCTACATAGGGTGAATACTTTTGTTATTAATTCCAATTTCACACAGCATATTATTCATACTAAAGTATAATTTTTGAAATGTAGGCTATCTGCCAGTTTTAAATATCTGATTCTATTTGAATAAGAGCTGATGATGCCTACTTTGTAGGCGAAATATATACTCTGTAAGATCTTAGTGTCTGATCCTGTGCTGAGAAAGGATTTCTTTCAATCAGCTACATCTAGAGGAAAATCTGCTAAATTGGCAACCCTGGCCTGGGGAGCTTACATGCCTATCAATAACGTGCTGTTGCCAGGCCCAGGATGGCATGCCCTCCTTACTTTACCAACTTCAATTCAATAATTTTAAGGTTACCATTTCTATTATTTTCATCTCTTGATGTTCCTGGCCCTGCCACTTTACCAGAACACCTTCATGTCGAAGCCTCCACTAAATCATGTTTCGGCCTCTGAAAGCATTTTTAGGGGGTAGATTATGTCTGCTACGGCACTGTCAGAAACAAAAACAGTCACAATGAAACTACCGAAAAAGGCAGCGGTGAATCTGACCACACTCAAAGGCCGTCACCAGTGGGAGTCCAGTGGTGCCCAGCCCCCCATTTCATGTTTGGACCCTGGTTGCTGCATACATCCAATATTGTATTTAAAAAATGTGGCCCCCCTTGCTGTGAAATCCTGGCGACAGGCTTGCCACACTCCCATTACGTATTTATTGAGTATCTCACTGGCCTCGTGTAATCTGAAAAATAGATTCAGGCGTTTTGTTCCACACGTTATGGAACAATATTATGAATTTACTTCTGGTTGATGGGAAGTAATCGGTTATAGCCTAGTGCTGCTTTTGTTAAGGTTAGGTTGTAGATGACCGGCTAACTTCCTGCAGGTTACTTGGTGAAAATGCAGAAAAACTTTGCTTTCTGCATGACAATCTTAAAATGTTGAGATGGCATTACTAAGCATTGACAAATCAGTTGAGGTGTTTCATTTCATATACCAATGTCAGTTGTCAGTACTTCAGTTGCAGTGACTAATGCCACTCGTTCACTTTTTTAACTCTTTGGCGTCCGGCTGGTTTTGGGGATTTTAGAAAAAAAACAACACCTAAACGCACGTGGCTTTGCGCAGGAATTTCTCCGGTCCGGTATGCTCTACAGACCCGGTAAAAGTTTCAAAAGAAGCGGCAAGTCTTCTAGTCTGCACTTGAAAAAAAATTTTTGTTTGGGGGTGCGGGTTTTTTTGTGAGTGATGTCATAAGTGGAAGATTTTAGGCCACCTTGGCCCACTTTGTCTGGCCCTGGGCGCCAACTGTTAGGTGGTAGTATTTCGCTGAAGTTTTTACTGGAAACTAGGCTACAATCC
>JGI24158J21664_10002244_pt1 | contig 23200 bp, 13 predicted proteins | sample Ectturendosymbi3_FD_21664 | JGI IMG/M metagenome (IMG submission 21664) | reverse complement strand
CGTTGACTCGGCTACTTCTGCAGCAACAAATGGGGCTGCACTTATCTCCTTTATATCATATCTAACCACATCACCTATTGCTGCAATTAAATCCTTCTGAATTATGTTTGAGAAACCAGAAAACACAGTAGTTGTCCCTAAATAATAATAATGATATTTTATTGCGGACTCATGGTCCATATCACATACAAGAGCACAAAAACTGGTTAAATGTTTAGATAATCTTTCACCTTTCGTAGCAAGAGTATGTAAAAGTTCTACATAGTTGCTACGATTAGAGGAACTCTCATCGTTACTACAAAATGCTATTTGCCTGGGAAGCAATTTACATTAATGAAGTCTTTCAAAATCCTCGGTTTTCCATTACCTTAGCATTGTGAAGCTGATATTTAGTCTTCGTTCAAAGTCAAAGTATATCATTGCGCTTCCAAAAGTTTTCAAAGCAACTTTGGTTTTGCATGTTATTTTTTGACCTGGCATGTCTGCTGAGCCTTCTTAGTAGATTTCTCATGTCACAAAATCCTGTTGTAGTCCACACATTTTCATAGCAAGTTCTCCCATCGCGACTTGTCGGTCACGCCAGTGATGCTAGTGGCTGTTCCTTTTTTGCATTTCGCTTTAATTTGAGATGCAGCGACGACTGCAAAGGAACGGACTTACGACAGTAGTAAATTTAAGGGCTGCCGTACATGTACGCTACTTTTTAAGAAACAAAGTCGTGTTTCAGGCCAAAACAAATCAAGCAAAATGTTGGGATAATTTTGTCGAGCACAAATAGTCATGACTTGTCTCTAGTTCAAATTTAATTCGCTTTAAACTGTTTTCAAAAGAGAAGTTCTAATCTGTGTCTGAATCAAAATAGGCTACGTATTGTTGATTTGATGACCACAAAATCTATGCAAAACGACGAATACTTAAAGATAGAAGTAAAAAATAGCATTAGACACCCCCTTTGAAGTCTTGAGTGTTCAATTAGTTTAATATCGTTCAATGTCAACCAATCTGGGCGTTTTGAGAATAAGGCAGTTTTTTAACCTGGTGGGACGGTATTTTGCGACGCCTCGGCAAAAAATCAATAAAGAGATCTGTGGGTTGCTGAAACTGTAAATGACTATTTCCTGCAGATGGGTGACAATGAGAACCCTATTTGACAAACACAAAATCAAACTTCTTGTATTTTGCTACCATGAAGTTCACGACTTCTGAATGATTTAAGGTCTTTTCTACGCTTGAAAGTTATTTGTATAAATGACTTTTAGATAAATTGAAAAAGTTAAATAACAAATTAATAAAGTTATGCTAAAAAGATTTACTTAATGTGGATTATTCAGCAAACTGCAGAACTCCTTCCACATACCGTCCATTTTGAACATTAGACGGATATACTGCAATGGCCACAATGGAAGTGATCGCGTTCATTTTACAGACAGCATTGACGATCATTATTTTAACGTTTGTGACTTCTACAGTAAAAAGCATGTTTACCACTGCACAGTTTTCAAGGGTAGACTATGACTGTCCTTTATTCATGTGAAAATGAGCATTCATGCTTTTCAAAGGAAAGCAATTATTCTTAAACATGTGATCAATATTGACTGGTATATTCAGCTTTGGCTTCTAAACTTGACTTACAGCGAGCGTGCAAACTTTTCTATTCAAACACTTCGAAAAATGGTGCCACGCTGAATATCAGAAAACGAGCTAATATATCAGCATTTAGTACTTTGTTAAATACTTTTCATTTTCCAATGTCAGTCACATAAAATTGCAATCATCCCCGCCACTTTTTTTCCATTTCAAACCTAGTAATATTTAAAGGCACAGAGAAACACGACTTGGAAGCAACAACACGACAAAATATCTGGAGCTTGTCTGAAGAGCTTAAATCTACTTCGTTCAAACCTGGTACTGTCAACACAAACCAAAGATGTAGCTGGAAAATCATAGAACCATACGACTTGAATATACTTCATGTCAGTTCTAAAAAAACCCACAGAAAATTCGACATTTGATCAATGTAGGAAGTTTGGAATTTCCCACAATACTTAAAATCGTTAGTATATAGTTTCATTTGAAAAACAATAGGTACGGCCTTCGTGGACCACTACAATTATTTTCGAGTGCTTACAGACATTGAACCCTATCTTATTGTTGTATGATATTGGCCAGTATCGTTTGCCTTTATGTTATGAGTGCTACAAACCAAATTTAAATTTAAGATGAGGTATACAAATTTAAGATGAGGTATACGAGGAATCGTCCTGCCATGCTGTACTTTCATAACTTCGAGAATTCTGACTGCACATATCCACATTAAGTTGCAAAGTACTACATGGACAAAGCATCTGAATCTGCTCTGAAAATGTTTTACTAGGAAAGCAAACCAATTAAACCTATTAAGTCTTTTAACATTTCATCAATAAAAAAAAGTTTCCATGCGTACGATTTTCATGCTTGATGTTTTTCTATTTCTGTGTTACTCAGTTCTATGCTTTGCAAAAATATTGTGATGGAATTTGCTTTTATTAGTAATTTGACTACTCGTCATTTTCTTTCAACATTAACGTCACAGTGTTTTTTTTTCTGCGAATCGGGACAAAATGGAAAACGTTCCGAGGTAAAATGTATTTCTGCAGCGAAATGTGATTTCACACATTCGCAATAGCAAGCGGGTGCTGGGTGGTATGAGTCGTGGCATGGAAAAGGTTTGGACTTATTGCAAATTGCTTACCCCCACACTGATGACATCCATGTCTCCATCTTGCATTTGCCAATGTCTGAGGCTGATGTCACGAAATGTACATGGTCCTAATGTCTTTGCTAATACTCCAGTCATAGACATCACGTCACCAGTGATGTCATCAAACGCATACTGCTCCAAGTATTTCATTTTATTGCCATTAAAGTTAATGTCATCTGCAAAAATGGAAAAAACAATTAAATTTTCTGGAAGGTAAAAGTTTACTAGTGGTTTTATACGGCACTTGCGGTTTAAAACTCAAGAATTGTCCTACAGAAACAACGTGAACTTTAATATTATGTTTGCTTATAAAAAGTGTGTCTTGTTGAAAAAGCGTTTTGCAAAAACAAACGGATGGGTTCGAAGTCTGCTGTGATAAAGATATTTTTGAAGCCACGCAAATTGGCCTGAACTTTGTCAATTTATGGAGGAGGTGATTAGCTCAAACTCGATTAACTGAAACAGGCAGACAGGAAGAAATTTGCTAGATACTCTTGACGAGAGTGCTTAAGCAGGAAGAAAAGTGACATGTGCAACACGCGACCGTTTACTGGTGAAAACAAACGTTTTCTTTAAATTCATTATGCAAAACACCGTAAGTGCTGACAGCTGACAACATTGCAACTGCATCATAGATGCCTGTTTCAACAGTTATGCATGGGCCGAATCTCAAAGCAAAGCATGCACCTTTCATGGTATTTTTAACATGCAAGTTGTCAACAACACACCCGCCCTTCGATAACGCTATCACTATATGTGCTGGCTTTAACTTTATTGGTAAGACAGGCGGTCCAACATCAGATACGCTAAGTTTTCTACTAGTCTAATTTAAAATTGGAACTTAAAAAAAACTTTTTCTTTTGTGAAGTGGATACCAAAATACCAATGCAAAAACCTTAGACGAAAACTCAATCGTGCTAACCGTTTTAACAAAAACTGTTCACTGTCAACGACAATGCGGTGCGAGAGACTTGGGCTGTGTTACAGCACAACTCAGGTCGCAAGTGATGTTCACTCCAACGCCCAAACTTTTACAGCACGTTCTCTTCTTGTTCTAAGCATTGCGTGATGTCGTTCATTCAGATGTTTGTGATAGCTATTTGTATTTTTTGAACGATTCAGAAAAGAACTCGCATTGGAGAATGTAGGATTTATTTTATTTTACATGCATCGAAACGTGCAAAAAAATAATAAATCAGTTCAGCTAGGACAAACTTGACAGGACTGAAGTCAGCACTGCTGTTCAAACACCAAATACACATTAGTGTGTCTTTGAAAATGAGACACTGTCAAAGAAAATTCAGGTATTGGTCATTGGTAAGACAAATCTTTTAAGCCGGATTTCGATTATCTACACTGAGGTGATTTTGGAAACACTTTAGTCTTTATATGGCCACATTACAACTGCAACTACTTTGCAATTGAAATCCGTCCTCGTTCAACTTTGCAAAAGCTTAATGTCTATAATCTTTTACCGTTGGCTTTCAGGCTTTTGAACCCTTGGGATTCCACTGTCACAATCCTGTTGGAATTGATTGTTATATCGTCTCTTGCAGTGATGTTTTGGAACTGAAGAGATCGCACCCGTTCAATCCTGTTGTTGTTCAGGCGAAAGTGCTCAGTCTTTACGTTCGTGAAGTCGCTGTACTATAAAAATCAAGTGTCACGTTCGCAGTTACAGGCTAAAACTTACGATCAAACAAAAACGATGATCAACACTATTCATGTGATTCAACTTTGTGGTTGCAGTTAACACTTCGCCTTAACCAAAACTTGACATGGCGAAATTATGATGTAGCGCCTTGTGTGATAAGCCATTTGCAGTGTGTTGTCAATCTACTAAGAAATTTTCCACGTGGCCAAACCTGATTATGGAGATGGCAAGGACTAAATGCCCCTTTGCATGAAGCATATACTGTTACTTTTGCAGAACAAACCGGCTTTCACTTTTTGCGCACATGTCAGGATAAACGATCGCAAACTTGACGCAAAAATTAACATACAAAGCATAAACCTCCTTCGTGTGAAATATTTTTGCAAACTTTTGTGTTGCTCCTTTTAACGAGGTTTGAACTCTTTTACTACCCAATGAACCAGCTATGTCGTTTAAGTCTGGCCACTGCGTTCAGCATTTAAATTTTGAAATTGTCTGCCCAGTGCGCGCCACCCATGCGAAATCTGTCTTACACATTACACCAACACTGTGTGAATCACGACGGCGTTGTTGGTCTTTTGCGTTGACCGACATTTGGCGTCAGACAGTTCTGCATTCCAGTGAAAGCAATTATTTGGGAGAGACGTATTTTCTACTGTGTTTTTTCATTTGACCCCGCTTGTGTTCTGATTTTTATTCATTCAGTTTTGAGTATGTTTGTTTTCTATTACGTTAGCCACTCAGCGTTTCACCCGTAAACATTGCTCGCAGATTGTGAGGACTGAAGATGCGTATTGTTACGTGAAATCGATTTCCTATTAAAACAAAATAAACTATTCGCCATTGTGGAGACTAGTTACTTGAATAAAGACATGTGCAAATTTGAATAATCACAAAAAGATGAAAGCAGAGCCCAGTCGGCTGATTCCTCGAAAGCTTACAGTAAATCTACAGCTTTTAATGGTTCATGTGAGTTTTATGTAAATTTTCAAAAGACTGCTTTTAAACTAGGGGCGGATAATATCTGCATTATATTAGTTAATCAACAGCTTCATTACGCGACGTTCATTTTTAAAATCATAAAGACCTTTAACAGAAGATTAAAGATTGCTAAGCGCAGAATTTGCTTCACCTGCGTTTTACTGTGGGTTAGATGACGTAAATGCTAAGCAACACATTCCTGAACATAGTTTTTCATAGACGGAAACATTGAAAGCTTAAGCTGTTAGATCCTTGCTTAAATTAGATGCACTACGGTTTACTTTTGGATCCGGTAAATGGGAAATCAGGTTATGGTCCAGAAGGTAGTAACGAAAGTCTGATACTAAATGATCGAGGGCTCCGTCTTCAATGTAACTGATCTCGTTGTAGTGAAGATACCTGAAAAAAAGCTTTAAAATCTCAGAAAAAAAGACACGTGATAAAATATTTGTTACATGCTAAGGCAAGAGCATTTTTTTAAAAACTGTTTTTATAAATCTAATTGCAGTTTTTGAAAAAGGTCAAGGCTTGGTTACATAACATATACCGCAAGAAAACTGTCTGAGCTGTTATCAGAAAGAAAAGTTACCATAAAAGTATCACTATCTACCGACAAAATCCTTAAACAACCAAAGATCAGAAAATACAATATTGCAGAGTATATATTTCACCTGCTGAGTAGACATCATCTAACCTTATTCAAACATAATCTGTTTAAAACAATTATTTTCTGTACAATAAAAGAATAGAAGAATCTTTTTCTATCATCTCCAGGCATAACATTATCAGTCCAATGTAATTTATCACAGCGTTGATGGAAATTAGACATCTGTGCTGTATTTGTTACAACTCGATTATCTGTACTCAGGCAACTACACAGTGCATGCGACCCAAGCACCAACAATAAAGTTGATAGATGTCTAAAATTTTAATGGCGATAAAAAAAAACGATTGCGTTGATAACGGTCACCAACTAAACTGAAATGTTTTTTTGCACTGATAAGAAGTTTTTGCATCATAGAAGCGGTTCAACTGCAATAAAATTTTAATTTGACAAGTTTTTGTTTAAATTATCTTACAAATCCCAGATTTTCGGACTGTCTTCGAAAGCTTCAAAAGGAATCATTCCTATTTTGTTTCGATGCAAATGCAAAATATTCAGACTTCCCAGATTGTCAAATGCAGTTCTTGGAATGTATTCAATGGCGTTATCTGACAGATAAAGTTGTTGAAGTTTCGTCATGTTAGTGAACGGGTTTTCATGCTGTAAGATAAAACACGATAGGGAGTTACTAAGCTTTCACGCATTTGCTCGGAGTTAACAAAATTTCTATGTTGGTGGTCTTGTGCAGTAAGCACTTCAGATTGAATTGTTCACCAGGGCAAAGCACTGCACCATTGTTTCTTGCCCGAGGCAAAATTTAAATCAAACGTTCATCGCAACCCAATTTGTTTGAAAAACAGGACAATACCAGTTAGTCGAGAATTACTGCTGCATGAAACTTTCAAGAGCAGTAAGCAATGATGGCAATTTCTATTTGTCACATTTTTTTCAAAAATGGAAAAAAAATACATGAAAGCTTCAGATTTATATTATCATTTCCAAAATTCATCAAAATATTTTGCCCAGTTTTCATAGACTTTTTCCCAATTATTCGCAAATGTGATGTGGGCATTCCATCTCCTACAACAAGAATGGACATTTAATTTGACTCGGTGGCCACTTTTGAGAGGACCGAGTTTTAGAACCGTACTCTTTAACTAGATCTCAAAACAAATAAAAGAAAAAATCATGTTCTACAAAAACAGTTTTATTCAAACTGTTGTTGAGCAAATACATTTTATCCATCCAGGGGAAACAATTCAAATTGACACGTGTAACCTCACACAATTTTTAACAAATTTCCGATTTGAAGAATTCTCCTGAATGCTTCCGCGTGCCACTGAAAACGCCGTGACGGCCATATACGACCCGCGGGCCGCCAATTTCCACCCTTGCCCTACAACTGCGAGCCGGGATACTTGTGTCCAACAACCAATTGGCAGAAGATCAACAACGCGTGGAAAAAGAGTGCATCAGGTCTCCTTTTTCAATTTTTAAAAGCAAAAACGACAATTTATGGGAAAATATGTCAAGCGTTTTAAGGTATTCTCATGTACGTCTTCCGTACGAACAGGGTGGAGTATAATTTCGCACCCATCTACAACTAAACTGAAACCACATTTATGCAAATGGGAGATAATCCACCACCATGTACAGTAGTCGGATGCACAGCGACTTTGTCATTATATCCATGTTTATCATCGCCGCAAATGGGATACTGCAATCACTTGATAATATTACTGTCAGAAAGAAATCAGGTAAAAATTTTGCTGATTTTATTTCTCGTATGTATTGGCACAACTGTAAAGTTGCAGCGAAATTAACGCCTTTTGTTAGTACATGTCTCAATTGTTTGACATACACTGGGTAAATTAACATTGCTTGTAACTGGTAGCATTGCAAGTGGAAGATTTTTTTTTGTATTTTGGTGACGGCAATTAGCGGCAGGCCTAAGCCTGGATTATGCCTCTTGCCGGGGCGGTTGAGGTGAACGCTCTTGCCCAAGGAGCGCTACGGCAATTCACTCAGTGGCTGTGGATCGACCACTCAACCTTCCAACAAGGAGGCGGACATTTTACCATTGAGCTAATGCCGCCCCAAGTGGAAGTTCTATAACCATGCTGGTTTCAAATTTTAAGTGAAGAGAAGTCGGGGTTATTGGTTCAACCAATTTGTTCCACACTATCATGCTCATCATTTTTGCGAGAAGCACAATGTACAAGATGTATTTCGTGACCGTCAGTAGACTACACATATCAACAAAAAGACGAACAAAATAGAAAACAATACTCAACAAGCACTACATTTGATAGCAAGACACAAAAATACCGTCTTTGCTGTGTCTAGCTGGTTATTTCATTTTTCCGAAGCTGCCACATTGACAAACCCTAAGGTTGTGTGAGCAAGATGTCCTATCAAATGTATCTTATAAGACCAGTAGTTTAACAGTATTATAACACAAAATCACAATGTTAAAAAAGAAAAAAAATTACAAGCAATAAAACATAAGAAATAGACGTGCACCGCATGGCTAACAAATCTTAACACAAATCGAAAAGACTTAGTTGTATTAAACGAAATGTGCAGAAAAGCACATTCTCATTTCACGGCTTTCAGCATGGCTTTTCAATTGATACACGGCTTTCAGTATGGCTTTTCTGTCGGCGAATGATCGGTGCTTGGGCGTCCGAAGGATTTTTTCCAGTTGGGGCAATAGTCGATTTTTCCAGGGGTAGCTACTGATTTATCCACGGAGGGGCCAAAAATAGTGAGAATTCATTTTAATCACTCGAAAGTAAGAAAACAGATTTTAGTTCCCATTTTTGTAAGAAATTGTCGAATTTCAAACTCTGTGGGGCCCATAGACCCTGTCTCCCTTTCGGCGCCCATGGGTAGGTGTTCGAAGCAATGGCATGCAGCGATTTCAGTCATTTTAATTGCTTTTTATTCCAAATGGTTCTTAAGACCATCAAAAGCATTTCATCTGCATAAAAGTGATGGCGCCACCCGGAGTCTATTTCAATGAATTTGACAAAATCTGACACCATCCAATATAGATAAGAAAAGACCGTTTCAATTGTTTGGCATGGAGCTTCACATATGACTCATCACCCTTGTGCCTCACTTTTAAGTTATACTGACGTCCAGGCCCATGGACATGCAGGTGGGACAAGAGGGGGCAACTCCCCCCAATTTTTTAATGCCCTCCCAAACGTTTTTGTTATAAAATGTTTTTATACAATTTGTTTTCAACATTTATTGAAAACAAAAGCTTGCTGCCTAAAGATGTTTTTTTCACAAACAAACCTTAAAATCTGGCCTCGGGCCTGAAGACATCCTTTTTGCAAAAATCGCAGTTATCCATCAACATGAAAGCATTCACATGTAAACTAACCGTGAAAGTAAAAAATTTGTTGCGGCTCATCCAAAGTTGCTGAACGGACGGTGGAAAAGCTCCATTTTCGACTGTAAGAATCCGGTTGTCATTCAACCACAACTCGCGCAGTTGTGTAGATTCAGCGAAAGTACCAGATTCGACAAATGCAATGGAGTTTCTGGTTCAACATGGCGTCAATATGATAACGGACACAAATAAAATCTCAATAGACTTACTTAGAGTGTACCTGTTAAGGTTCAGTTCGTCAATAACTGGCATCCTTTCTTTTCCTATCACTGCTGGAGGCACGTACTGAAACCTGCAAAAGGTACCACTTCGGAGTCATAATGCGTCAATTTTTGCTGAAGTGAAATGTGTTTTGCTGATTGAAAACATGCAGTCGCGTTGGAAGCCCACATTTAAGCGTACGTTGCACTTCCTTTCTGCAACATTGAGATGAGGATAAACTGCAGATCGATTCCGTGCAAAGTACATTACAAAGAGCATCAAACTACATTTAGTGATGAGCATCAGTGGGATCCAAATAATAACAGGCCCCAGCACAATGTTTCAAGCAGATTTGCGACGAGCCACGTCACATCTAGGCTTATAAAATTTGTAACTTTTTCCTGAAGATATTTTTACCGGTAAGTAAAAATTTGCCATTAAGACTTTTTAAAAATCCCCCCTGAAACATAGTGCTGTTCTGCGTGCATACAACTGACGTAAAGTATGAATCAAAGTCAACCGTGGATTACTAATCTCCTTCAGATTAAAAAAGGTAAAACTACTTTCAGAACGCCAGTGCAAATACTTCTTTTATATTTTTAACAGAATACTTGGAAAGCCTTTTTCAACAACTTCTGAGAAAGAGAAGGTATAGGAATACTAATATGTTTGAAAACAAAGAAGCTTTCACCCGTTAACCATTTTGATTTTTCAAAGCTAAATCTTCAAGAGATAAGTGTTCATGGAGTAAAGCAGGCATATGAAACTCATATCCCGCGGACCAAAAGTGACCCAAGAGTAGAAATTTTGTGGCCCACGAAAAGGTCCACATTTTAAACAAGCATTGCGGTTTTTAACTAAAATTGCGTTTTGTGCAAAACTTTTCATTTATTGGCAAGTTTCTTACTTGTTACCAGCAAGCACCAAATGGCGCATTTCTGGAGTGCATAAAAAGATGTCCTTGTGCAGGCTTTCAGAATCAAGCTCGTTGTCGTCCAAGGTGAGAAAGTGCAGTTTAGGCATGTGGCACAACGATTTTGGACTAATTCTTGCTATGTCATTGTCGTTGAGTCGTCTGAACAAAAGCAGTGCGTCAGGTGCTTTGTCATCAACAGAACACTGCTCTGTGTTCGGTTCACGTAAAATCTTGCAAACGCAGATAATACGCTTTGTGTAACAGGGAATCTCCTACATCAGCGCTGGCAAGATGTAAGTAACAAAAACTTACAAATCAAATATATTTTGGAAATTATCAATGTTGTACGTAAAAAAGAACCACAAACAAACCATCGTTTGAAATGAGGATCTGCAAAATTGTTGGTGAACTGCCATTTTTGCCATGTTTTAGTATGCCAGTGAAAGGAAAACTTTTGAGTTAACGTCAAACAGGAGCAGCGTGTATATAGCAAATCGAATGAGGTTCAAATTTGCAAATAAAAGGCATTTACGTTGATGTTGCACATTCTTTACAACGTTTTTCCCGTTCCTATTGTACAACGATATATCAATTTGTTTCATTGTGTCATTTCTTCAATAAAACAGCAATTTACCTGGTAGCGCTTGTTGTTTGCTATTTTGCTATAAACTCTTGTAATTTCTGCTCTTTGAAGTTGATTTCATTAAAGAAGTTGCGAAATATAACTAGCAATTTGCGAAAAATTTCTGTATCAGAGCTTCCTTTATTATAGACCAGCAGTTGCAGTCTTACAGTATTTGTTTTCAACGTTATTACGTTATTCTCGTAGTAACCTCCCCAAGGCATACTTTTAAGTGAAAAAGATTAAGGTTATTAGAAACATGGTTTGACGAATCTTCGGATTGTCATGTATTGTTAACCAACTTTTACTAAAGATTTCGGTTTAACTCGCATTTCACTTTAACTCGCATTTCGCGCTCGATAACTACGAGTACTTGTTGTTTTCAATCACTTAATGCTAACCACAGGTCAAAAACCAACATGTGGCTGAAAAGAATAGACAATACTGAAATTTAAAATTCTCCCACAACGGTCTTTCCCACGTTGACGAAATGAAGAACACGTGGTTATATTTTCATGCAACCTTACTTACAGTGCAGTTGATTCGCAATGCAAACAAGCTGAATTAGTTTCCCGATTTATTTATTTTGGTAACAGTGAGTAAGTGAAGTTCATCTTGTAATTTATATTAAAAGATTTTCTGAGATTGAACCTTTATCCCTTCAGTTGATCTTAGTTGCATTTGAGAATATGGCAGAATGAATGCAACCGGATAGTGCATCTTAATACATTGGTGCAAGTATGCTGCATTTAACATTGCATTTTCTGGCAAATTAAACTTTTTTGTAATTGGGGCTATTGACATGTCTTGTTTTTTCACTCTGTTTTCTCCCAAAAAGTGAGCATACCACTCTGCAGTGCATTTTCCAAACTCTCAAAAATTATCCAGACAGCACATAGTTTGTTTTTATTTATTTTGATCAGACGTAAATTTACTTCATTTTATATCTTCTTTTCAGTAGATTAGCATTGTAAAAGTGTACTTTAAGAAAAACTATTTTACCGAAACATCTGTAAAATTCTTCAATTCTGAATGCTTTGTAAATCTCTGTTTAACATAACGTACGTGTGTCATAAAATTTACCACCATGCATTTTATTATGTTTTGTTACTTTCTCAATAAAATTTTGATACATTCTCAAGATACGTTACTCAACTTCAACATATGCTGCAAAATACATCTTTAACTTACAAGTTTCTGAGGTTGGTAAGGTTTCTGAATGGCTCGAATCTTCTCAAACCTGGAATATAACGTTCCCAATCCCTGCCTTTGAAAGAAACTTCTGGATATTCTTCCACAGACTTGATTAAGTTGTGATCAACGTGTCTTGGGAAGAGAAGTTACGGGAAAGGGGTTAATTCAAGGCTAGTATTTCTTTAAAGTGGGAAATATATAACACAAGATAAACGTAATAGCGGTTTAAGTGATAAGTCACCAGGAGTAACCACTGACTTATTAACAAAGCAAAGTTAGACACTACATGCGGAAACAGACGTAGGCAGTGAAAGAACAATTAACGTAACAATTCGAATCTTCAATTTGAAACAAGGACTTGAAAAACTCATTGATGTAACTTTCCAAAAATACTTTGCACCCAGGTTGACAAAATACGGCAAAATTTGCCAACTTTTAGCCTAAACGACACTTTATATTCTGTATCCACTGTTTAACCTTAGTCTAACTCAGGGCTAGGGACCTGCAGCCCGCGTGAACATTTGATAAGGCCTGCATCAGATTTTCCGTACCTAGGTTAGAACACAACATCGCGTCAAAATGAAGCTCCATGACAAGCAAATATTTAGTAAGTTAAGATAAGTTACTTTTCCTGATAGTTAGATAAAGGCAGAATTTTAGGTTACATAAATTGATTATGCGACCCCTCAGCGATAACGCACAATCTATGTGGCCCGTAATAATAAATAGATTCCGAACCACTGGTCTTACTGAAGGCAGTTTTTATGTCATTTTCAAACTAGGAATCCGAAGCAAATTTAACCATATTCAAAAATAATATACATAAGAAAGTTGAAATTTTCATAGATTTATTTAGACGCGGTTGTAAGTTGTTTCTCACGGACCAGGGGTCAAAAATTTGGACTGCCTTGCCTAGTTTAAGTGCAGCAAGAGATGCTGCAGCCATCTAAAAAATCTAGTTTGTGCAGAATGTGTACCCAGGAGACATCTAAGGTCAACAAATTCACGATGCCGTGCAGTTGCGAAGAACCATTTGGTGTTCTTTCCATCAACGTTTGAGCTAGCATAAATCATAAGCGCTGTCATGAACAAGGTCTCAAGTGGTATAATATTACTAATTAACTCAAGTTCTTGAACAAGTTCTGGGAATGTGACTTACAAAGTGTGCAGGGCAGGCCAATTCCTCCATTCAAACGTTGCATGTGGAAAGGTTGGCAGCCGGTTGCTTCCCAGTATAATTGTATGCAACAAGGGTACATCGTGAAACGCATGAGTATCTATACGAGCGATCTGCTGATTGTGCAGAAATATTTTTCTCACATTTGTCATGTTGTTAAATGCCTTTCTCTTCACCTCTGTCATCTGGTTGTGGCTTAGGTCACTGGATGCAAACAAAAACAACGCTGAATAATTAGTTGGCGAAAGTAAGTACTTTCCAAGTCCTGCTGAGCAAAATCAAAATTGTGGATTTTGTTCCTCATGGTATCTACAAAAAATACTTTTTTGCCAATTGAAAGATTCGAATACAGATTTTTAATGCCCCCCCTGAGTTTCAAGTGTAAACTCACTTATCGCTGGAAAGTGTAAACATAAAGCAGCAGACACATTGTTTCATTTTGACAGTATGTACTGAAGAATATGTCTGTTGCTAGATGCCTTTGAAAAGTTAGTCTTTACTTGAAGTAATTTTTACATAAGCAAACGGCTAATGCGTATAGTTTGAGTATAAGCTGCACAAGCAATGAAAATAGCTGTTAAAGCCAATGGTGTCATTGTTTACATCTAAAACAATCGCTGGTATTACAAAAAAAGGCTGTGGTTGTAAGAGGTAATCAAGTTGCCAAATGACATTCTAATAACCAAGCTGTTTTTGAATTGGGTTCTACAGTTTTTATTTGAAAGTGTGATGTGCGTAGGCCAGGGTTTTTTAAGGTGTTTTAGGGACCCGATTGGGGTCCCTAGAATTAGAGAAATCGGGTCCCTACAGGTCCATACCGGGTACCTGACATTTTCCTTATAGAAACCCTGGAGTAGGCTATATAACGTCTAATTTTCAGTGATGTTGAAATATCTTGAGAAGTATAATTAAAACGCGCACTAATAAGGATAAACTAAAGGTTTCACGTGGAAAGAAAAATACATAGAGGCCTGTTCACCTCGAACGCACAAATACAGAAAGAAGGGTGATCGTTATACCATGAACTTAACGATACACACGTGCAGCAGTATCCACTTCTATATCATTTGAAATGAACAAGAATTACATTTTTATATTTGTAATAAAATGTTCCATAAATAATTGATTTCAATTTCTTTTTTAAGATTCCCGCCATGACATTTGTTCTGGTGAAAACGAAATTGAAGTTGAGCATATGTTTTACATGATTTTTGCGTTTCAGAGATTCTGAAAGTCATTTTAAAGCATACTCAGCACAATATGTTTTAATTGAGCGTCAATAGCGTCGACTTATCTGCTTGGTCATGCTTGGGAAATCCTCTATCATTAATATCCGCAAGTCAGTTTCCCCTCTGAGGTGCACATATACGCAAATGAGCAGCATCACCAGGACATTTGCGCAGTTGAATCTCATTCTCGTGCACTTGCAACATTCAAAATATAATCACATATATATATTGCTCTAACCCTTTTTACCGCTTGAAACGCTTCATTAATTGTGCGTCTGCATGATTGCGCAATTTCATGCGCACTAAAAGAAACATTTGTTCAGTGTAAAATTTTCTAATAGGGAGCACTATTGCAAGTGGCTGTTTTTAGAAGTCTTTGCAGAATGCACAAACATTGTGTGATTGCACAGATGTCTTTGGACTAAAAACATCGGATTGCTGAATTAATCTTTATAAAATGTAGCTCCGTGAAACCTAAAACTGTGTAAGACTATGACGTCCGGTTAATTCAAGCGGTTCGCAAAAAACAGCGTGGCTTTGCGCGGGAATCGCACGTGGCTTTGCGCGGGAATATATCCGCTCCAGTACTGATTGCGAACCTGGTCAAAGTGTCGAAAGACTCGGCAAGTCTTGTAGTTTGCACTCGAAAAAAAACTTTTTGGTTCGGGGTGCGGGTTTTTTGTGAGTAACGTCATAAGTGCAGGACTTTTTGGCCACCTTGGCAAACTTCACCTGGCCCTGGGCCCAAACCGTTAGATGGCAGTATTTCGTTGAAATTTTTGTTGGAAATTAGGCTACAATCCAAATCTTTTGATACTTTGGATGACCTGCTGGGGTTTCGGGTTGAAAAGTTATGATCTAAGTTAGCAAATTTTTTTGACTATTAGTTAATTAGATAATTAATTAATCTGTTTATTCAACATCATAACTTTTGAACCAGAAACGGTAGAAAGTCGATCAAAAGCTCAAAAGACTCGGACTCGAGTTAATTTCCAATGAAAACTTGAGCGAAATATTTTGGCCTAGCGGTTGGGCCCTAGGCAAGGAAACATGAGCCAAAATGGCCCAAAAACTACTTTGCTTATGACGTCACTCACAATAAATCCGCAACCCCCAAATAAACAATTTTTTTCGAGTGCAGACTAGAAGACTGTCCAATTCGTTTGAGCCCTTGAACAGCTCTCTAGCGCAATCGGCGGAGGAGCTAGGGCGTTGGTAAGGCAACTTACAACTGCTGGTTTTAGGCTGATTTCAAAGTACGAATATATCGTACTCCGGCTCTCAAAGTGCTTTGTTGTCGCCTCATGGAATGTTGCGCATGGTAATCTATCAATGTTAGTGTTTTGTAAATGTTTTTTTTTCTCATTTTACATTACCTGTTATCGTAGGCAAAGCAGCGCAAATATATTTAGTAACAAATTTTGCGAATTACTTAATGAAGAAATGCCACTAGACAGGTTTATTGCTTTTGTTTGAAAACCTAATTGATAGAAAATTATGTTTTACCCTGCCAAAAGTTAATCATGAGGTTAAAGGACAAACTTATAAGACTGATGGGCTAATATCTATGAATATAGATTTCAACTACGTTGCAAATCTACTTCAATAATTCAATAATGAAAGTTGAGTTACAAAACTCATTTCATTTTGAAAAAATCGAGACACAACACACTGCAAAAATGCAGAAGTCCAGAATCTCGATTTCTTAGGAACTTTACATGCTGACAGAGTACGAACTTATGTCTTACACTTAAATGTTTAGTTGAACTGGTGGGTTTATATAATCTTAAAAGCAAAGATTTCTGGTAGTTTATGATTTAAACATTAGCGAACAAACTTACTTAGAAGGGAAGTCGGGCAAAGTTTATTTACTCTGCAAATAGTAAACTGAATTTGCATTTTACTGTTTAAAGTGTTTACCTTATATTGCTTGCTGGAGATACACATTGTGCTCTCTGTTTTTACAAACGAAAAGTAGGCGTAGTATGGATGCATAGCAAAAAGTTGTTTATGCGTGTTCATTGCTTAGATTCTTTTGAAGAAAAGGACTAATTCAAAAAGTTCATACTTACATGTGCAATATTTCCATTAAATTGTGGAACAAACAAATGGAAAAGTCTGGAATCTTGTTGTGATGAAGTTCCCTAAACAATATCATTTGTAATAAAATGAGGAGCGCAATGGTAAAAAATTTTAGATATGTACATATTGGAAAGGTAAACAGTGGTTTGCAATTGCTTCTAATCATTTTGAGAAACGTTGGTCAGAACAAAGATTTGCATCAACACACTGTGCAAATTTAGATCACGAAGTTTGCACAAAAATTATGTAGAAACACAGCCTTAATAACAGTTGAACTTTATCAAAGAATAGTGGAACTGTTTACAGTGAAAAATTAAGGCTTCTCACAAAATTTTTAGCTGAGGCATTCCATCAAAAGAGTGTGCTTGCACGCATTCGATCTGATTGTTACTTAAATTCCTGCAAAGAGAAGTTCAACAGCTTTAATGCTAGAAGATCCATCAAAATTGTTGTATCAGTTGAATAAGGCAAACAAAGATATTTCAAAATCTTGCTAACAATTTCCAGGCCTTTACTTAATGAAAATAAATGGTTTAAGGAAGTAGTAAAAGTGCATGAAGAAAAAGTTATAACTTCTTACTAATACGTAAGCTGCAGGCGTTTTCTATTTTTTTGTATTGAGTTTGATTAAGTACCTACAGTTAGGCATTGCTGTGCTTTTTAGTAACGTACAACTATCAGCTATGGACCAACATATTGCTTGTGGTACCAGTGGTGGAGGAACTTTTTAAAGTGGTGGGCACAAGTGCACGTTCACAAAAACTATGAAAAATCTTTGTGGTTTGAATTGGCTACTGTGACGTCACAAGCATTTAAATATGACGTCATCAACTGTTTTTTTATTTTTGGTGAAGGCAATTGGCGGTGTTCGATTAACTTTTGTCAGCATGTTAAGCAATTTTATGCAATGTTTTTTATAAGCCCTCAATGACCCTTATCTGCACTACACTCTATCTACGCTACACTGATTTGAGCACGATTTACTTTAACAATGGAGTTAATACCAATTGTGTTGCTTAAACTTATATAAGCAAAATTCGAAATTTAAAAGTGGGGACCAAGCCCCCCAGAAAAAGGTGTGGCCTAGGCCCATGCGCCCCCGCTCCCTCCACCCCTCCCTGGTACATTGGGTAGAGTAGGCTATGTGGTATCCCATGTACAGCACGCGATTTCCAAGCTGGTAGAGACTAAAGGTTTCAAAAACAATACTTGCGGCTTTTACAGTCTCGTACTTGACGTTAATGGTTGGGTGCACCGGGAATTTCGATGTGTGTTGTTGCCATTGTGACTTTCCAACATTGTAACACTTAATGCAAAAGCAGCCACTTGGCTCATAGCGCAGAGCAGGCGCAAATGGGCACCTACAAGGAGTTTAACGTAACGTTTGCAGTGCATTTAAGCCAATTTCGGCTCAGCTGATGACAAGGATGTTGTTTTACCAAAAACGTTGAGCCATTTTGTGCCTGATACGCACGCAACTGTGGCATTGGATCCAACGGTTTAATTGGGTAACAAATATCTTGGTAATATTTCCACAGTTGCCGACATCTGGCGCTCAACCACTTAACGCTTTGGTTAAACTAGTTCAAGAGAGAAGCTAGTGATTGCTGTTCGTTAAACACAAGCGTTGCATGCAACTAAACACAGGATAATATCGAATGAAAAGAGTATATCTGCATGATTTAGTACAGGCTTTGCTTGCGCACAGTGAATATCTGAAGGAACACTACTGGCTTTGCTTGCGCAACAGCGAATGCCTCAAGGAACACTACAAAAATACTTCGCTTTGTAGAAAGGAAAGTCGCTCCCGTCTTAGGATTAATGGTTAGATTATTGCTTTGGTTAGCTTCATTTGCAACAAAAAAGGTACGAATACTTACAAATGTTGCAAAGGAGATGATGAAAATAGGTTCATTTCTCTTTTAGAAACTTGAGTAATTTGGTTTGCGTCAAAAGAGCTGCAAAATATCAAATTCAAATCTTTAACATTGTGATACAAAAATTATTTACTGATTTGTTCATGCTGTGCACCTGCTGTGAGACAAACGAGAAACATTCGAGGTGTCCTTATTAAATTATGACGATCTGTTGCAATATTATGACTTCTTGTGAACAGTTCATGTTGATAGCACAAGAGTGTATTTTTCTATAATGCTTGTCTGAAACCTTCCACTTGTAATTAGTGCTTTCAAGCGTCTTGTTTTGGTACTGCAAATCTTAGTTGCAGATATATACACCGTATGGTAATCAAAAATGTTTGGTTGAGCTTCTGTTAGAGCCTGAGAGTTAACCGCTTATTGTTTGAAGAAAATCAAAAACTGCTGACGATTGATTATATTGCTCCATTAATTTTTGACCAACTGATCGAACAAGTGTGTTTAGAAAAAAAAACAAAGCTGCACAAAGCAAGTCTATGCTGTTCGAAAAGTATTCGCATTTTCATCACTTTTTACAAGCTCTTGTAATACTTACATGTATTGCAGAAATGACATGTTGAGAAACTTTTCAGCGGGAACAATAGGACCAATCTTGTTTGCACTGAGAGCTCTGCACGCTCAAAATATGTCCACAGATATAATATGCAGATGTATATACAGTATTTGCATATATGAAAGGGTGAAGTCATTGAGATTTTACAACTACGCATAAGAACTGAAATATTTTCAAGTGATTCTTAAATTTTTTTTTACAATGTAACTCTCTTCCGTATTTTCACACATTGTAAATAATCTTGCAAAAATTTCCATCACCAAAAGCTTGTTTTAAAACGTTGTTTAACAGCTTTGCAGCATTTACAATCTAACAGCAATGAAGACTTTCCTTTTTTGCTCTAAGTGAATCATATTTTAATACTTCTGGAGACACATGGCTACAGTTCAACCCTGGAACTCTTTCAAGCTAACAATTTTACATTGAATTAAGGTAAGTACCAACGAAGGCTTGTTTTCAAAACAAAATTGTTTCTGATCGACGTTACCTAACACTAAAATATTGTAAATTCTGATGGAGTTAGAAAACATTCCACCGTGGCTTTGAGTAAACGTAATAAAAACGTACCAGGCCTCTGCCTAGAGTAAATTGCAACTTAATTCTCAAAGACATGACTTACAGAAATTGAACATTTGTCCCAAAAAATAGATCCTTCGGAATCCATGAAATTTCGTTTTCCACTAAATTCCTGTTAAAAAACTTGGAAGATCAAGAAATAATGATGCTAAAACGAGGTCTAACCATAATTTGGCTTAATGCAAAAACATCACTTACACGTGAGTAACTGACAATGGTAGGTGGATCTTATCGCAACTCTCGTATTCGAAGAAAATTTTATTTCGACTTAAGTCCCTGGAAGCAGAAGACTGATATTTAAAAACATGCCAGAGCGCTACAAGATAAACATTCTTTTTTTTACTGATAAGAGATACACNAAATACTTATTCCACCGCTTACACCCAAGTCAGAAAAGTGTTGAATTGAAAATCGGGAAAGTCTTGAAGGTCTGTGTTGTGAATTGTTCTGCACAAGAAATGCCGTTATCGAANAAACATGCACTCGAATCAGCCGATTAATGCAGGCATAAAATACTTAAATCTCTAAATAATACCAACATAAAGCATTGTTAGACAAAACGTAACCAGAATCAAATCCGAAATGCGTTTTGCGTTTTTAGGGGAAAGTATTATAGATTTGCTTTTACTAAGCCGTTACAACAAAGAGACTTGCAATTCTTGCAAATTCAAGTTGTCCCAAAAGGTTTCAAGGTCCAGATTTTCCAATGGAATGCCCAAGAGTGTAATGGTCGTGATATTTGGTCGAAAGTATCCACGCTCAATGACATTCGGAAAGTAAGATTTCCGCTTGATATACCTGTTCAATCAAAGCACTGGCTCTTGTTTTGTGACAAGAGTCTTATGTGTATAAAGCAGCATTTACAACACACAAATAAAACGCTGAGCCAACTCTTCTCATCATAGCATTTTGANGCAAAATTGAAAGCAGTGAATCCTTGGCACTGCACTCTACAAATGCAGTTTTCACCATTCAATCCAAGTAATAAAAAGAACTTACTATGTCATGCTGTTTTGCCTAATGCTAATGTACAGCAAAACTTTTGTGATGGGTGCAATCGTTTTGATGGAAATCATTCACAGACTGACGTTAGCTAACAATGTACGGTACTTGCATGCATAACAGTGCAAAGAACCAGTTGGTGTTGTTGGGTTAGTTAAAGTGCAAGTGAGTTATGATTTGAGTATAGGCAAAACCAACCACATATGCATTTTTCTATGTCGTGATTTATACATAAAATACGAAGGAAGCTGAAAAAACACTAAAAAATTAAAAAATGTCTGTGGTTTGTGCAAATGATCATAATATGTAATATTTGTATAAAGTTCATAAAAAACTTGAAATATTTCCAAAAATGTAAGCTTTTGAAAATCAAAGAGGTTTCCAAGTTCGCCTCTGGTGACAGAAATTTAAAATTATCGCATAAACTCTTAGTCATATGTAAAATTCATATTAATTTGATTAATTAATGAAGTCATTGCACGTGAACAGAGCAAGTGGAACTTTTCGTTTATGTCAGGGTTCGTCAAACCTGCTCTGTGTACGAGCCGAATATCGTAAAACCCAAGCTACAAAGATCCACAACACAAAATCTGAAAACACTAGTATCTGCAATCTACGCTTCTGTGACATCATGATTTTTTGAATGACTTGCGAAATTAATTCCAGGGTTTTTCAAGGTGTTTTAGGGACCCGCTTCGGGTCCTTAGAATGGAAAATCGAGTTCCTAGATTCATAGAAAATTATCATCGGGTTCTTAGAATCAGAGAATTCCCTAGAATCAGAGATATCGGGTCCCTACAGGTCCATACCGGGTACGTAACATTTTCCTTAAAAAAAACTGTTAATACTGTACAGCAGGCAAGTTATCACACTAACACTAAAGGATTTTAACACTTTGCAATAGAAATCAAAAATGAAAAACAAATATAGATTTTTCCGCCAGCTCAAAGAGACGCATGCGGCTCGCGAGCCTCAGTTTGGCCACCCCTGTTGTATGTTATACTTTCATTTGAAACCAAAGATTGCAACAAAAGCAAATTCTCAGAATGTGTCTCCCGAGGTATGGTTTCTCATAAAGTGTTACAAATGTATTGCAAATTAGGGAATTGTTTGTTTTTTTTAATTTCTGTGGTAAAAACCACCTTGTAGAATTGAGAAAACAGCGGAATTGCCTTCGGGCATTCAATCGCCCTCACCCATGGGAAACGCAAGGTATTTCTCCCTAATGGAATCACTGAATTCGCCAAAACGTATGCTGCAATAGGGACTACCAAAATTATTATAAGTGAAAATTTAATCCTCACATTCCAAGACACTCACAACATCCAAACCAAGAGGACAAACTACCTTCAAGCTACACCCTTTACGGCCTGACGCAGTTGGTGCTAGAGTAACAAGACAAGGTAAGGTTTAGATTTTGAGAGTTTTTAGGTTCATCTGCATCGCTTTTGGGAAATTAGCCCTGCAGGTGGCTGAATCTTACCATCGAAGAAATTCCTTTATTTTTTAATTAGCCGAAAAAAATTTGTGTCTGGCGCAAGGATTGCTGAAGTGAAGTTGGTGTAGTCGTGTAGTAGAATGCCCTGTTTACAGTTGCAACAACTGCAAAGCCAAAGTTGCAGCTGGTGCTTAAATGTCGAAATTCATCATGTTTATTTCATGCTGGAAACAACTAGACAAAATTAACATTTTTAATTGAAACTATTTCGCACATTTCAAAAACAACTGCATTGATCGTCGGCAAAATTCAGTAAAAATACGTCGTGAGTTGTTGAATCAAGAACTACACCAACGGTGCAACATACAAAAATAGGTCCAACTTACCATGAATTACCAAGACCGCAGTATGCTTGCTCTATCTTTTACGTTTCAATTGGCCCAGCCGACATAAATTTCAGTACAAATGTCTCATGCACACATTTGTAGAACTCATTAATTATCAAGCAACAGTGAATATCTTTCAAGTTGCACTGCTGGTTAAATAACGTGTAGTTTAGAGAAAAAATTTGAAACCCGCGAAGTTATTGGGTTTGCTTGTGGGAACCTGAAAACATACTTCATTTATTCTTTGTTTGGTGGGAGCAAACCATTCGATAAAAAATTTTTACGTAATGAATGTGAAAAAGCAATAACGACGTTTGCGCACAGGCACCGCTTGTTCTGTTTTAAGCTCTCCATTGATAAACTGTTGCTGGAGTTTCTTGATAAGTGCTCTCTGATAATAAATGTTGCTAACAACCAAAACATCGCTTACACGTTTGGGCTGGTTAGCGTTGGAAGGGAACAATTGATAGTTTTTGCGTTGTCACTGCAGGAGCACCCCTGACAA
>JGI24158J21664_10002243_pt1 | contig 23203 bp, 14 predicted proteins | sample Ectturendosymbi3_FD_21664 | JGI IMG/M metagenome (IMG submission 21664) | reverse complement strand
GCAGCAAGCAACAATAGAGATCATGCTCGCAATCTCTCTTACTATTGCTTGCTCGCGGTACATATATAATGGTGTTATTCTTCACGCACATCCCGTTTGTGGTGAATCACACAATCAACGCAACACCACCGGAGAGGTTGCAACAATTGTTTAATGTTGTTGCTGTATTCTTTTTGTAGTTTTCATGGTTAGCCTCGGTTCGATGAAGCGCCAAACTCAGCTTCTGAGGGAAAAGCAAGCACAACCATGAACCGAACGCTTTCGTTCTACGTTTATACAGTAGCTGCAAAATCGCTTTCAGGCTGCTAATGGTTATGGCGCGGTCACTCACATATTTGAGTGCAATGTGCAGCTTGGTGACTTTTGAATGGCTCTTACTGCGAATCGAATCGTAAACACAAGAAACGGTTGCCAGTGAGTTTTTGCCAAACCAGGTTCTCATTAGTTGGTAAAAGTTTTGCAAAACTTCTGAATTTGTTCTTACCGGATTTTGTGATGTCCGCAATGCTATATTAACCACAATTGACATCTTATACTTGATGGAAGACCAAGGAAAAATAACTTTTTTTGCCGATATTTTTACTTTCCGAACGTGTTCAGCTACATCAGGTTGACCGCACGTGTCGGTTTTTGAGATCGTGACACAGTCAGTCACCTGTTTGCTGCGGAGAATAAGATCCATTGCAGGCAACATATAAACAAGTGACCGTTGTGTCAAACCATAGGTGCGGGAATAGGCAAATTTTTGGGGGTGCCGAGGAATTTTGCCCGAAATCTCCCAAACTTGCCCGAAAAAACTTCAAGAAAAACTGACCTCCAAAAAAAAGCTCTTCATGTCAATTCGGGCGTCATTATTTTCAAATAAAAGCATGTTGGGCGCCATTTTTGCTAAGATTTTAAGGGAGCTTGTGAAGGTTCTCAGATTTTGCCCAGATTTTAAAGGATTTTGCCTGGATTTTCACAAAATCAAAACTTTTGGGGGTGCGGTTGCACCCCGCCTCCTACACCAGTGTGTCAAACAACGTGGAAAATCAAGCAAGAGATTGTGACAACGAGGTGTGTTAGTTTGACTGTATGCACTAGTTTTAAAAGTTTGCTTGAAGGCAATCCGCTGAAAGGCTTCAGGTTAAAAAAACACTGAATTACGTATCCCGCTTGCAGTAACTTACAACCTTTATATGCCTCATTAATCCTAACACATAATGGAGTACAAGCATTCTGTTAAATTCTGCCGCTTGTGCGCATTTCAGAACTTCCTGTCTTTAGTTCTTACTCTCCAGATGGTCACCGTTTTGTCCTTGGTGTGGACTCATCAGCGGGGCACAGAACAGAGTCGCAACTTGTTACTTACCGGTTAATATGTTTTTCAGGTTGTAGTTGGCATTGACGATGTCTTACTGTGATAATCTGACGTGTATCAAGCAAGGTGCTGAAGCAAAGATCTATGAAACGGTCTACCATGGGCGCAACGCAATTGTTAAAGAGAGGTTTTCAAAAAAATACAGACATCCAGAAATCGATGAAAAACTGACAAAAAAGCGCATAACCCAAGAAATTCGTGCTTTGCAACGCTGCAGGAAATCCGGCGTATGTACACCTTGCGTTTATTTCGTTGATCTCAAACGGAACGTAATTTTCATGGAAAAAGTTGAAGGAGACACAGTGAAAGAAGCAATTGTGAAAGCACGAGATGACGGGTATACTTCCGCGGAGCACTTGTGCAAAGCGATTGGTTCGGTGCTTGCAAAAATGCACGATGNGAACGTNGTTCATGGAGATTTAACAACATCAAATATGATAATTAGGACTAACTTTGGAGATTCCCTGTCTCCTTTCACGATCGTTTTGATTGACTTTGGCTTGAGCTCGTCATCTGCATTGGCAGAAGACAAAGGGGTCGATTTGTACGTGCTTGAAAGAGCGTTTTTAAGCACTCACCCAGGCTCGGAACAGTTGTTTGAAACTCTTCTTGATGTCTACAAAAAAGAATCGAAGAACTCTTCCCCGGTGGTTCGCAAACTCGACGAAGTTCGAATGAGAGGAAGGAAGCGGACGATGGTTGGCTAGATGGTTTGCGGTGCACAATGGTAAAAATTGAATTATGCTACCTTGTGCAGCAGTTGCTCAGCTTGGGCTCGGCAAAGCAATTGTGACGTATGTCATATTGCATGCTGTCAGTGCCGCCTTCTATGAATGTTCAAGAGCAGCTTCATCGATCTGAGCGATAAACACTTCGTCGTGATTCAGGGAACAACCACAGCTCTAATTGATTCAACGCATGGATAAATGCGAAAATTTGCTTGTTGACCTTTAATTGTTACAAAGTTGAAAATTTGTGGTAAGTCCGACCGATGTCGAGGATAACACGCTTTTTTTCCGATTCAAGAACAACTTTGAATTCATTTGTTACCTTTCCAAATCAAGCTGTAGCTTGTTGTTTGCCATAAGGCGCCATTGCACAATTACTATATTTAGTGCGAAAAGAATACTTGGCACGAACACGATGACATATTACTGAGCAAAAGTTGTTTTTCAATGGAAGTAACTGCAAAATAAGATCTCATGCATCTGTTGATTTTAGAGGTTTTTACTTCTAAGCATCTCTACGTTATGTTTTACACCGTTAGCATGTGCCATTCATAAAAAATAATGTGAGGAATTGTTGAATGCAAATACTTCTTTAATGCAAACGTTTCTCCGTCAAGTTTTGTCATATTTATGTCGCCGCAACATTGTCGCTCAGGTCAGTGAATCACTGCAGTCGTTGGCGCTGAGGAGAACGCATTGTGACGCATTCATTACGAATTTTTCCACAAGGCACGATCTGCTCAGTAAGATTCTTGTCCAATGGTAGTTACTGCTGTATTGTGGTGTGCGTGCCACGTAGAATGTGGATCGCATTGGTACGGCACGAAACTAAGAAGTTGCTCGTAAGTTTGATCACAAATCTATTGTATCAAGACGTTAATTTAGAGCGGTGGTTCCCAAACTGTGGTACGCGTACCACTAGTGGTACGCGAAGGTCTTCAAGTTGGTACGCGAGACCCTTCTGTTCTTCTACACAAACAGAAAGCATTTTGTTTTTCTTTATCGCGTTTTGTTAATATATTCCTGCATTTTTGTGTACTTCCCTTATTAGTTTCGAAAAATGGCCATTATAATGTCTCAACCATTTTTGTTCATGCCGCATTTGTGTCAAGTCTTATTTGCCAAACTTTTGATCGAATGATATTGGGTAGAATGAGTTTTCCCGGAACAAGGTGTTTCCAAGGTGGTACGCCGTGAAAATATAGGGCCCACAAATGGTACGCGATCAGAAAAAGTTTGGGAACCGCTGATTTAGAGAAACGCAAGCGGAAAAAGCACCTATCAGCATTATGGGGCACTGGGAGAGACTTTCGGAGGGATCCTCGTGTAGACACAGGAACGGTCCTTGCGGCTTTTTCAGCCTCGTGCTCAGTGCTGACGCGCGGAAGGAAATCAACGCGTGCATTGTGGCACGCGCCACCATCCACTGCGCATGTTCTCGAAAGCACAGCCGAGATATTGGCGAAGGAACAACCGAGGCGGGGCTGCTCACAACGCTTGACACTAAGCCGTTGCCGAGCGATTGTAGTGGAGATGTGGAATTTGGAAAATTTTGAATTGGATCAATGAAGCCGTGAAAATCAGTCCCGTCAACACGGGTGGGCTTAGCCCCCAAACAGAGCTCCAAGCCCCCAAAATTGAAAAAAGCCCCCATATTGAAGACATTCGGCGGCGGTTCTGGTGAAAATGTAAAGAAAGTCTAACCTCGCAGTGACTTAAATAAAGCTTATCGTCTTCTGACTGCGGGAAGTCAAAACAACGAGAAAGATGTAGAATCTCCGTTTTCGGTTTTGCGTACGAAATCCTGTTAAAATACTGTATATGAATTTACGTCAATTCCCTTTGTGTAGAAGCACATTCTTTTGATTGACTCTGCGCTGCACTGTGACGTACCACTTCATTCCCACATGCTCGGGTTCAAAGCAGGAGCGTTCTTTGCACATTTTTCTTTGACGACCGATAAAGTCGATCGCTTACACGGGCGTGCGGAGCACTCCGGCAAGCTTTGTCAGCTGTGTCGCGCGCTCAGCCGTTTTTCGCTTTTTTCAAAATTTCCGCCGCTTTGCGGAATAGTCCCCACTGGTGATTTCAAAGGAAAACCACAACCTTTCCTACAGTTGCGTGGCTGTGACTCGTTATCTTTTATTTAACATAACCTTCCCATCAATTACGTGGGTTTTGATTTAAACCTAATACCCACGGACTGCACAGAGCGCAGTCTGCATTGAAGTGTAGAACCCGCAGTAGCGAGTTTGACTAAAAGTTGTTTTCGACTTTTACGCAGCGGCTGGTTCTTGGTTAGTTAACGATTTTCATTTGTTCGGTTACCGAGTTTTGCGTTCAAGGAAAACAACGTGGAAACCTCTGTGTGCGGTTTCGATCGGTTTGATTGAGTGAAAACAAGACGTTACAACAACATGCTCGAAAAAGTTAGTAAGCTGGAGGTGAAATGTCCGGGTAGGGTTTGTCAGGTCATTTAAAAATTATTCAAGGGCATTTTTTCATTTTATTATTATTGAAATTTTACTTCGTACCTACCTTGAATATTTTTTAGATATAGTGATGCAGCACATTCTTTCAAACAAACATTGCTGAATAACAATGGGTGCTTTTTACTACACAACTGCTTAAGATGGAACAAATTTACACGTTACTCTGTTCAATTACATTGTTTAAATCTTGATTCTTGAAAGTTCAATGCAATCAATAGTTCAACAATGAACAATTTCACAACTGTTCAAGGATTCCGGATAATAGGCTACTCAAGGACAACAATATGTTTTTCAAACATCAAGGACATAACCAGTTTTGATTGCAAATTCAAGGAAAGTGCTTGGCGCTCAAGATCGTCAAGCAACCTTATGTCACGCTCGTAACAAGCCCCTCCCCTGCAAAACTTTTCGCCCCTCCTGGAAAAATCTGTTGGGCATTGTTGAAAACTATTGGACATAGTTTGAAAAAAAGAAAACTCTTCGCCACCCCTGGTGTCCCAAGCTGGTTACGGGCCTGCCTTATGTTCAGGCAACTTGGAAACCAAAACACATTGCCGGTGGGGGTAGTTTACCAATTAAAGTTCGTTGGCATTTATTGATGCTATTGCAACGCTCTGCACAACGAGATTCAACGTGGTGCAGGGATGCGTCAGCACATTTGAAATTACTACATACAGGTGCCTTGGCGGAATGTTCATCTGAAAAAAAGTTTATCACGATTTTGTTTGTTGCTCTGGGATGGGATAGTCTTCAACCCAATTAGCTTTTAATGCGTACGAGGANCATTTGGAGGCAACCCTCGACGGCCAACTCTTATCGCTCTCCAGCCCCAGTTCGCCATTACTGGCGTAAGGAATATCAATAAAATACGACTACTAGAACTGCTTGTCCTANCCCTTAGAACTAGAAATCGTTTGTGATTACCCGAGGAAATGACATGACCATAAAACGGTTTCGGAGCAGTGACAGTTAAGCTACAGTGCTGTCAAACTGAAAACATCTGTGCAAAGTGGCATATGAACAGATAGTGATATCTGTTGGTTGGGAATAAGTTTATCTAATATGGAAAAGCCAAAATATTGTAATGTGTTACACGGCGACGAAATGTTTTTGCCAAATGATGTGAACAGTCCGAAATGTTTGGCTTTGACTATAATAGTAGACATGAACTACAAGCTCCAACTGCTGTAGGTTGAAAATTAAAATCACTCCGATTTTTGGTTTCGCGGATGGTTAATAGTTTTTCAAAATCTCACCATTTTTGTGCTTTTGTGTTGTTTTATTGTGCCTGTGATATGGACCACGAGTCTGCAAAAAATGAATTGTTATTATTGTTGCTTTTCCCCACATATTAATGATATTGTTCAAATTTTCAAGTTTATCAGCTTAACAGAATAAGATTTTGGCAAAACATGGTGGAGTTTCCCGGAAAAAAAGTATATGCATAAAGGCACAAAAGCAAGGTGCTCACGCAGTTAAAAGATTGAAAATGAAGCAAGTTGGTCAAATGTCCAGAAAAATTTCTGAAACTTTGTAAATACAGTATTTGCAAAATGTTTTGTAAGATTTCGAAATATTGATTACTTTCAGTTTTTCACAAATGCGTAGCTTAATAGTCTGTTTCACAAGTGAATGACAGAATACTGTGTTGAAAGCATATGGAGTGATTATATCAACTTTTTCAACAAAAGCGAAAAAGAGAGGGAAGGTTGTGAAAAAAACTGCTTAATTTTTATTTTTCACGTTGGAAATTTCGGAACAATCTGTAAAACGTTGGACCAACCATTTCCACTCTCGTGTAAGCTAATTTTACTCTCCTAATGCTAAATGTGCATGGCATGCCTTTCTGAAAGCTGACAAATTTATCGTAACCAAAACATAAAAACATAGAAAACTGCCATAACAGAACCTATTCCCTGACCTTCCAAATTTTCAATCTCGTCTTCACCAGCAGGTTTTTGCACTATAGGCCTGTAGCAGTTAGGCTTTCAATCTCTCGCTATAGTCACACCAGCTAAGATGTGCGTAAAGCTCTGCATGCGTTGAATTTACTTTGTTGCTTATTACAGTACATCAAAATTTAGCTGTCAAATTAGAATTGGAATCTAGCTAAACTTTCTTGTCAGGTTGGTTTCGACATGATGTGTCCCTCCCCGTAAAAATCACAATTGAAACCTTCTTTTCCGGGAGATGTCGCAAGCGAAGAATAGAAAAAGTTCAATTTCTGGCATGTTTTTCGAAACCTTATAAAAAAAACAAAAAAATTAGAATAACAGAAAACTTTGGCATTACAAGGGTTATTGATTGCTTCACAAAACTTCAAAAAAATATGTTTGTGAAATACGCGGAACTTTTTCAATGTTTCCAGGCGAGGAGGTTGGAAGACCGATCGATGAAACTCTGCTTCATCGAAAACCATCGTTGTGTGTGTTCACTGGAGTGGCAATCTCACTGGTCGCTCGGCGTTATGTTTCTTCATTTTTAGCCAGTTTTAAGAAGCAGAAAGCAGATATGGCAGCAGCCCCGTCGCCACGGGGGGCTTTGCCCCCAAAACAATACTCCAAAGCCCTCAAAATTGAAATATAAAACACTATATATAAGTGTTTTTATCCAATTTTAGAACGTCAAGCCCCCTTCACAGGCGTAAAACCCCCTATTGAAGACTTTCTGGCGACGGTTCTGTGTGGCAGTTAAGCGGAAACATAGGTTTACTTTTGCTTGTCTTCAGTTTGTCGATATGCACCAGTGAAGGAGTGTCGAGTCGAGACCTGGTCTTGATCTCGACATTTGTCTCCAGACCGATTTTTGGGAGCACAGTATCTGGCCCCTGGATGTTAAAATTTGATATTTTTCTATTACTTTTTCGTAGGAAAATGCATCTTTTCTTAGTTTCGAGTTGGTGAAATAAAATTTCACCACTGTTGATGGCCAGTTGGCCACCCCTGGAAAAAATATTTTGGCTCACTCTTAACAAGTATTATATCTCCCCTGGCAGGAGTGGTTCAAGGGGCGGGGGCAATCGTCCCCCAAAACCTGCGAAAGTAACTTTATTCACCATAATTTTGCACAATTCAGAAAACAACATTCGCGATATAAGGCCATTTTGTCGTCTACGATTTTGTCACAACAGTGTTTTGAAATATAGGCTACTTCCTCTCTCTTACAGTAAGCGAAGCTTTTATGAGACTTGACTACCAAATATTACTGAAATCGACCCCCAGCCTTATTGGCTGAATCCATCTCTGCCCCTGGAAAAAATCTTTCCAACGCCCATGCTTGTACGAAGATCTATATGTAGCTTAGAGCATGTGAGTTGCACCATACGCGTGTTCAGGTTTGCAGCAAGAATTTAGGAAAATGTGGTGACTGATACGCAACTTGTAGTGCAAACAAAAAAGGTGTGGGAACACACCCAAAAATAGGCATTTCAAAACAGCCTCAAACTCACTTTGAAGCAAAACGTGAAAAAGGTGTGGGAACGCCTTTCCCACGCGTTCCCGCCCCACTGCACCCCTTCCTACCTCGACCCATTCATGTGCACAAAAGCTTAGTGAACAAACTGGAATATCAATAAATAATAAATGTCAATGTACGGTACTTGGCACTTTATCTTTCGTCAGGGCTGTAACCAGCAAGCAGGTGACAAGAATTAGGTTAAAATTAGACGCAAAAAAAGCAAATTGACCTAAGCGAGTTAACATCCGTCATGTTCTTGAACATGACCATAAAATAAACTGGAATAAAGTCCAATGTGTTACATTTCGCTTTCAAAAAGTTTTGCTTCAGCTGAAAAAACATGATTGCAACTATTTTTCAACACGTTTCGGATAATCCCAACGTCGCATTCTGAAGTTGAATGTCCAGGGATAACTGTAGGCTTAACTTTCTAGAATCAGTAGCAAGTAATAACTTTGTCCAAAAACAACGTTTGAAAACCTTTAAGGCAACAATGGGCTACAATATCTTCATTTCTAAAACAATTTTCTGCTTGGTTGTAAAAAACGCAGAGAATGTTGCTGAAATACAGGTTTTAAGTGAACCACATAGGGTGCCCTGGGGACGTCGGCGAATGCAGCAATTTCTGGATCCTCTAAAACAGTTCTTGAAGGGCAAAGTAGTTGGATCATATCGTAATATGGCGGCGTCATGTCCAGTAACTGACGTATGAAGCGTCTAGGCGAGCAATGTGGACGACAGTCTGTATCTGTGGTACCTCGTACGCACGTGTTCCAATGCAGTTGGGTATGAAAGGGAAGTGTTATGATGATAAAAAAAATTGTGTTAAAATATGTTAACGAAATCGGCAAATGTATGTTAGTGATTTGGTCCATTACTTTCAAGTTCGGACACATGTGGCTCGCGAAATCATTTAACCTAATAGCACCTCGAACGAGTTTTGCAAAAATTAGATTTGTCACTATGGAAACGCATACTTTCCTAACAGTAGAAACCAAAGCCTCAAGGTAGAAACGCATGTCCTCCCTGGTTACAGTCGTGGATGGCTTTAATTCGGTTTTCAACTGAGATCTAAATATTTAACAGCAACAAAACGACGCATCAATTTAAACTAATAATTATTGAAGCTGTTCACTCAGGCATTGCCTCTGGTTTTCAAGCAATTAAGAGGGCTTTAATTTTCTCACAACTGCCACCGTCGAACCAAGGTCTATCGTAATTTCCAGAAACACGTGACTATCTTATGGTGATTGACTGTCTCTCCTTCAGTTTCATGGATTGTAATGTGAAACAGTGCTTTCCATACGATGCCAGCAGAATTACCTCTTTGAATGCCAAAATACTTAATCACATTGTAATTTTGAAAATAAGTTCTGTTTAGATATTCAGCTTTCTAAAATTTGAGTAAAACCTGCTTGCATTTGAACACTATTGTGAGAGTTAAAATGAAAACTAGAGTCAATCTTGACAAGATATATTGGCAGGTATATACAACATTTGGCAAATTTTTTTTACCCTTAACTTCCTGCAACATTTTATGCTGATTTTCTATCACATATTTTTATCCAACTTTTTAAGAGTTTTTCAGGTCATAGTTTTCATATACCACACTAACTTAAAGATTGCTGAATAACTACTTCAATTTTTACTAAAGAAAAATCCTACAAACATACTGTAAGTGCATGAAATTAATTCTATTTGAGGCTGCATTATAGCTTCTTGTAATACTTTATGATGTATAAGTTTTGCTCCAATTTTTTCAGATTCCATGTACTAACATTTAGAGTTCTTTAAATCATGCAAAAATGTTCTTTCAAACTTTTTAAAAATATGTCCAATGGTAACTATAGATGACATGCTCTGCATTACTGTAGAAGGGTTATGGCTTATGTGAGGAGTGTTGTTTTCACCTTTGCATGCCATTACCACAATTGTGATATTGATTTATATTTTTATAATTACACTAGCAGTAAAAACTGCACTTATTGTCATTGTCAAATGTAATACATCGCATTGATTTTATGAACTGACAGTTTTAATCAATACCCTCCGCCTTTATGTGCTAACTTGTTTCTATTGCAACAGTTACAAAACCACAAAAATACTTTTAAAGTCATGTATTAAGCTGTATTGTTTTACCACTTGAAAGTTAGTACACAAAATGTAATGACTGCATGCATACAAGTCAGTTATACAACGTCTTTTGAAGGCCAAATGTGCTTTTTACTCTATTATACTTGAAAGAAATGCTTCAGTAAAGTATTGTGGAAATGACTTTCTTGCTTTTAAACTTGCAATGACTGATGACAGTGATCAAACAAATGAAGACATGATGAAACACTCAGCATCTTAACAACAATTACACAGAGCATCTTAATCCTGGTCAAAGCAAAACTTCTACAACAGTTTAAGACACAAGAGAAAAATTTGCATTGTTAGCGCAACACATCGGTTAACATCTTGTAAAAACAATATTAGCAAGATCAAGATGTACTAGCTTAGCTCAGCAATACACCAACATTATCATGTACAAAAACATTATTTGAAGTACGCACTTCTGTAGTTGAATAGCAAACAAGCAAAAAAGTAATAGGACATGAATCTCTTTTTACCACTACTGCCACAAGGAATGAATGAACCTCTTTATGCAATTGAATTTGTGTGATCCATAATTCTTACGACTCATCTTTCTTTTGTTCCGATACATCTTCAGTTTTTTGCTGGTCACCTGCTTCCTGAGGATTTTGTGTTTGAGACTCTTCCTTGCTTGCTACTTCATCACTGGTTTCTTGAGTTTGCTCTGGCTTGATTTCTTCAGCAGTCTGTTCAGTTTTCACTTCAGTTTGCTCAGACTTGGCCCCTTCTGCTTGATCGGTGTTTTTTTCTTGTCCTTCAGTTTCGCCTTTAACTAAAGGCTCAAGCTTTTTTTCTTTGTTTAATGCCTGAGTTTCATCACCACCACCTATGCATTTACCATGAACAAAAACTCTAGGCATTGTTCGCGCACCAGTCATTTTTTCAAACGCATCTTGAAGAACTTGCCGATCAGGCCTACCACTTAACAGAACTTCATGAAATTGAACGTTGATGCTTTTGAAAGCCGATTTAGCTTTGAAACAGTATGGTGAAAACCGAAATGTAAACATCACTACAGGATGGGCCTCAACAGTTTCCTTTATGAAAGCTTCAGCCTCTTCAGGTGTATTATACGTTTTGCCTTGAAAAGCACCCATACTGCAAGACCAAATTGAATGAATAGTCCAAGTCTAATGCAATATCACAGCACCTGCGGCAAACTGTTCATGTGCACTTCCACGGTCGTTTCCAATGCTGCTGTTGAATAACCCACAAGTGACGCAACCTCGTTAACGCCCTGTATTTTGCATGGTACCCTGCCTGTTCCGTCATGGAAATCGTGTGATTGAAAAAGTCTTTCTATTGTGTCTATATGTCCATCACAATTGCACTTTCCACTGCAATAAATCAGACACTAACGTTTACCGAGTAGATATTTCGCCTATTGAGCAAGCGCCTTTAGCTTCTATTCAAATGTTCTTTCTGCAGTTGATAACAGAATTACAAAACAACTTAATAACAACACTGTTAGCAGCCATGTGATGATTCACGTTTGTCGCGTTACCAGCCAAGCAAAGCCCTTTCGAGTCCAAGTCGAACAAGAGTCATTTGAAATTTTTTCAAGTCAAGCCAGGTTCGGCTTGTCACTTTGTAGATCGAGCTAGAATGAAAACATACAATTTCTCACGTCACTGAATTGCAAGCTTCGGTCAATGTTGAGCCAAAAAAGCAGCAGAAACTGTTTATATAAATTCAAAATGTTGTGACATGAGTTGAACCTTTTTGCAAACATCATGAGTTTGTTTAATCTTTTTCATCATTTCACCTGTAAGCTTTTGCTTGCAATTTGCTGGGCTGAAGATTCGTAATTGACGCGAAATAAGTTACCTAGTAAAGCAATTTTGTGATCAGATTCGGCTGTGTCACCCTCGTGGTGTCTTAATGCTGAAATGTAGATATGTTCAGTCAGAATAATCCACAAGTTATGAACGTAATGCGTCACAAGTTGATTCCTTGTAGGCTTAGCATCCAAACCTGGAGGTTTTCATTCGAGTTGAATGCATCATTATTGTAGACTGTAGAGTATTGCTCGAGTTGAGTCAAGTCCAGGCATGTAACCAGCTTGGGACACTAGGGGGGGCGAATAGTTTTCTGAGAGGAGCCCCAAATTTTTCAACTATGTCCAATAGTTGTAAACTACGTCCAACACATTTTTACAGGGGGGAGAAACAATTTTAAAGGGAGTTTCGCCCCCCTGCGCACCCCCTGGTTACAGCCCTGGTCAAGTCACTAATAATCATGATTCGAATTATTGACTTGAATCAGGCAATCAGTGAATGTTGCAAAACGGTAGCATAAATACCAAGGTTTGTCCGTAATCAACACAAAGAATTTCGCACGAATTGAGCATTTGCAGAAACATGATTTGTGTTCAGTATAAAACCAAATACTTTGCCAAGCATAATTGCATTTTATGACAAGCTTTCTCTTTCAACGTTTTCGTCAGTGGGAATGCCAGGAAGCAAAATATCGAGTTTGATCCCCCTGGAAAAGTTTCTGCGGACGCCTGTGCTTCTGACTTGATTTTTTTTTCAAATTTCTGGCATTCTTCCGACATGTTTTGGTTGTTTCTTACCTGCAAATGCAACAAACAAAAATATTTGAATTATAGAAATTTTAATAAACCATTTCCTTGCAATATTCAAAGTCTCGAGACCTGAAAACTTCGAGATCGAGACCGAGACGGGATCTGAAATCTTCGAGACCGAGACCGAGACTCGCAAAAATGGATCTCGAGACGAGTCTCGAGACCGAGACCAAGTCTCGAGACTCCATCACTGCTAGGAATCATATGTCACACCTGCTCTGTGTGCTCTGTGTGTAGATGACTTACTCAGCTTTATAGGTTCACAATCCTCCTGTCCCATTTAACTTTTATATTTTTATTTAAGTGTTTAACTCATATCGCAAGGCCCCCCAAAAAATACAAGGTTACAAAATTACTTGCGCACGACGCATCACAAGATTGGTTGGTTGGTAGGCCTACGGCTAATGAACAAATACTGAGCAGGAAGGTATTGTGTGGCTTAGCCTACTGCAGAAACAGGGTGCGAAACAATAAAAAACAAGCGCTGTATGTAAACACTTGAAAGCATTCCCAAGTTTGCAGTTGGGAGACCGAATAAACCCTTAGTTTATCTAGTCGATACTCCCAGAAGCTCGCAAGACAACAACAAACAAAAGAAAAACAAGAAAACCAAAAAATATACTTTAGAAACAATTTTTGCCATGAAAAGCTCCAAATCGTAAAACTAAATTGAAAGAATCTAGCAGATTGTTTCTGAAGATGATGTTTTTCTTGTCTTAATCAGAGTAAGAACTGGTCTAAATCTTATCACAATCCGGTAGCACAGTTTTCTAGCAGCAGCATACAGATATCGAAAATCTGCTTGTTTTAACTATCAGCGTTGGGTAAGGCTATGCCAATCAATCCTGGTTTGTATCACCATTAAATCAAATAAAAATCGCTTACCTAAATAAGAAATTTCACTTTATGTTGACATTTGCAATATATTAGTTTTTGTTTGCATTAATGGTTTTCTTTTGATTGTGGCGAGATCAAGTCATTGTCAATGTCAAATCTACGTCGAGTCACAACTTTCTGTGGCATCATTATCTGAAAAAATGGATTGACATCACCTGATGTTTCTTGAATTATTTCCAAAGTTTTTCGAAAATTTCATTTGAAAGTTTAATGAAGAACAAATGAAAGGTTTTCCATTTGAAACGTGCAAGGATGTAGTGCTAAGAAAAGAGGTGTTGGAACCCGCCCAAAAAATCTAGCCATTTTAAAATGGCTTCGAACTCATTTTAAAGCAAAACATGAAAAGGTGTGGGAAAGCCGTTCCCATGCGTTCCGGCCCCACTACCATCCCTGGAAACACAACTCGATTGATAATCACAAGTTGCTGGTGTTACTGGCATGAACCAAATTGAGCCAATTGGAAGTAACGTGACTTGAGCCAATACAATCATTCAAGCTAACAAAAAACTTCAGTCATTTAGAGTTAATGGCTTGACATGGCTGTTACCGATGACGGAACCTATGTCAGAACTACGCTGAGCATCAAATTGTAGCAAGATTTGTTTATGGCAAAGATGAAAAGGGGTGCATTTGCACATGATAAGAATTTAATTAAAAAAGTTTTTGTACATGATGTAGATAACAAAGTTTTTGTACATGATGTAGATACATGATGTAGATAACAAATAAAAAAGTTTTTGTACATGATGTAGATAACAGTGATGTGTCCAAGACATTTTTGTCGAGCTAGGCTTAGTCGAGTCACAAGCCCTTCGAGTCAGAGTCTACTTTGAGTCGTCAAACTTTTTTTTGAGTTGAGTTATGTTTAGGTCGAGTTGAGTCAGACTCGAGTCACCAGAACCATCGTGTTACTGGTTAACAATCTAGAGTCAAATGAAATTTAAAATTTCCACTGTTTTTGTTTTTTTCTGCAAAGTTGTGTTCAGCAAATACAAAAATGTTGCCCAACGAGCTAGAAAATGGCGCCGATTGAGCTAAAATGTAATGCCCAATGTTGTTTGAGCACTTTTGTTACTAGACGATTTAGATCTAAGTTTTTGGTGAATGCAGTTCTCTAGCTTTCATTTTATTTCTCTACTTCGTTTTCAGTCAATTTCATAAGTCTAGCCTAACCCTGCTGCAACAAATATAACCTCTTTGCCCTTCACATGCTTCATCAAAAGACCAGAGACAAATATCGGCTTGATATAAATCTTGTGGCTATATTGATACCCTGCTGAGAAACAACTTGTATCGATTTTTCATATTATGCGCATCTTCACCCAACTGTTTTATTCGTTTACTTCAATTGGCTGATGCTTTTTACAAATCTTCATTTTTCCTCAATTATTCAAAGCTCCGGTATGATGGAGACCAACTGCAGTAGTTGTTGGTGCATTGTTTCGGTGTTCGCGACTCATCAGTTTTGCTTTTGTGCAGCAAAAATAAAAAATGTGTGTGCAATGTATACAAACCAAACACACAAAAAGAGGTGCTGTAAAATGTTTGGCTCCTCTCAATGTTGGTTGGTCATGTGCAAACACCGATTCTGTAATGCGTTACTGTATGACTAACCATTTTTTGTGCTCTTGTGAATGACAATACAGTTGTGGTGATGATAAAGTGTTTTGCTCCTCTCCATGTTGGTCATGTACAAATTGCGCTACTGTGTGGCTAACCATTTTTTTGTGCTTGTGTCTGTGATCGCGTTGATATGAACCACGAGTCTGAAATATTACTAATATTGTTATTATTATTATTTCGATGGATTTCGATTTTACAATTTCATCTTAACGGAATTTGAATGGGATTGGATTTGATAATATCCTTTTGATCTTCTTCGCAACTTTCGGTTCAGTTACAGGACTGAAAGATACTTTATTGAATAGTTTGGTTCAGTGGTGTTTCTCGAATCCTTTGGGATTGTGCATTGTGTTTGTTTAAATGTGGAGCCTTGACTACGACCAGTAATGCAATTCTGCAGAGCTGAACCTGAATTTCAATTTGGATTTAAATCCGGCGGATTTTCAGCTTTATGGTGGATTTGTGTTGAATTTGGATTTTATAATATCTGCTTATCCGGTTTTGGGTTGGATTTGGATTTGATAATCTTGGTTTGACCTACTTCGCAACTTTCAGTTCTGTTTCAGGACTCCAGATTTCTGCACTTATTCTGTGAGTTTGTTTCAGTGGAGTTTCTCCTATCCGTCGAAATTGCACATTGTGCTTGCATAAATTTGGAGCATTGACATGCAATCCAACGATGCAAGGTATAAAGCTTGCACTCTTATGTATCACGTCATCACAGTTGCGGAATTGTCCAGGCCCGTTCCAGGATATAGCAGCAGGGGGGACAAAAACCAGAAGAGGGGGCCACATTTAAAAAATACTGTATTGGATGTATGCAGAAACCAGGGGGCCAAACGTGAATTGGGGAGGCACAGATTTCAAATGGGGGACCGGGCACCACTGCCCCCCCCCGCTGGCGACGGCCCTGTATTGGTGTGACTTTCATTGATCGAGTCCCTTTTCTTGACCCATCATTGTTATACAAATAGTAAGCTTAATGGCTGTACATCATAACAATTAGTGCAGTTCATCATTGTTTTTATGTGTAGGTTAATGGTAACTGTTGAGTCGTTTGTGTTGTAGATAACTGTTAAATCCTCTTGGTTTTATATCATAATGAACTTAACATAGCTTATCACTACTTTGCTGCTGATAGTGATTACTATACGAAGTCTCTGCAGTGTCAATGATGTTGTGAGACAAAGATAGAGCATAAGTTAACTTGAAATGGTTTCCAACCTATTTATTTGTCTTTGAATATTTTCATTTTGATTAAAAACAGGCCTACTGCAGAGATGAACGGATTTAGGTTTTTCAAATCTAAGTCCAATCCAGGGTTGTAGTGAGGCGGGAATGCGTGGGAACGGCGTTCCCACACACATTTTTCACGTTGAACTTTAAATGAGTTTGAAGCTGTTTTAAAATGGCTATCTTTTTGGATGCGTTCCCACACCTTTTTTGTTAGCACTACATTCCTGGTCCAATCCGACAATTTCATTTCAAAATCCAGTCCAAGTCCAAATCCGATAAAATGACAGTTTCAAAATCCAAACCTGTTTAAATCCAAACTTCTATCAATCGTATTTGGCTAAAGACAAAATAACCCCAGTACAGTGTTTATTTCACGAGGCAAAATAGGCAATACCAAAAAATTCTTTGCAAACAAACTCAAGTTAACTTATGCTCTGTCTTTCTCTTCGCCCCATAGCACTATAACAGTGGGACATTTTGAAGACTTGAAGGTTAACACTATTAGCATCAAATGCAATGAAAGCTCATTTATAAAGTGTAAGACAGCACATCAGACAAACAAATTACCAGGTACAGTATACAGCATAAGCGAATCATTAGCACTAGGCTATTCATACACAGAACACTATACTATGACGATTATGGGTCAACAAAAGGGATGGGGAATCAATACAAATCATACGAATTTCTTAATTTAGATGACACGATACATATAAGAAGGCTTGTACTTTGTATCACTGGATAGTATGTTAAATGCTCCAAGTACAAGCAAGATGTAGCTTACAATTTCGACGGATGTGAGAAACTCCACTGAAGCAAGCTTACAGATGGAATGCAGTGATCTACAGCTCCGAAACGAAACTGAAAGTTGCGAAGAAATTCATATCTAGATTATCAAATCCAAATTAAATCCAAATCCGGTTAAGCAGAATTTATAAAATCCAAATCCATCACAAAGCTGAAAATCCGCCGGATTTAAATCCAAATCCATGTTCACCTCTGAGGTTTAGCCTAATAACAATAATAGCATTTTGGATTTAAATAAGATTTGGTTTTCGGAATTGGATTGAATTTTGAAATAAAATTGTTGGATCGGATTTGGATTTGAAAAAAATAAATCCGTTCATCTCTGCAAAAGTCTCAATGTAAAAGCATGAAGCTGACTGCCATGGTCTTGATATGCAAACTCTAGGCTACATTAAACATGACAATGTGTCCAATGCATTGTGCGGCGCTGGACCCTGAGTGAAAAGCAAAGACTCAGTTCTATCTCAGTATTAGGGGGAACACTTGATCCTGAAAACCTGGCATAACGCCACCAGGAGACATCGCCAAAACAGAAAAATTGCACCAGTATTAATCATCCATTACTGAAGCAAAAAAGCTCATTTTTGTGTGTAAACGAACCNGATTTGTCAATCATTTTTTGGATATTTCATAAAATGACTCTGACTCAAGTCTCAAGTCCAGTGACGTGCAGAGGCCTGGTGGTGCCTNGGGCAACTGCTCCATTGTATGCCTCCCTACTAAATTCTGGTATTGAGCAGTGGCGTATGGTGTTCATTGTTGCTGGATATACGCTGTTTATTACGTCACAATATGACGTCATATATATGTTTGCAAACCAACGTTTTGACGAAGTTTGTTGACATAACATGCATATTATTCTACATGCACTCTCCTTGTTGTTATAATGTGTCAATGTAATAAACATAAATTGTCAGCGCTCCGAGTAAGAAAAAAATACAGCACTCGACGCTAAGACAGAGCATTTCATAATTACAAATATATCCGGCAACGCGTTAAAACAGGGGAGTAGAACACCATCAGTGCTATGTCAACACATTTCACAAGGGCAAAAACATTAGGCTGCTCAAATGTCCCGTCGAACAGCAGTCGAATAAAGAAGATATGCGGCTTGGATGGCGGACACCCAGGGTTTACAGTAGCGGTCTCAAACACAGGTACCGCCATTGCTCCAAGATCCAAATGAGTACTTATAAAGTAGCCCGAGGGCCGCATTATGACGCTGACGCAACAGTGGCTGTACCTGAACCTTACTAGAAACAGCTTTCACATCTTATTTCCTGCTAAAGGTGGCGTGAGTTATAAGCAAGTCATTTCTTGTCTCTACGTTCTTTAAAAGGAGATTGTTCACCCGCTGGCCAAGCGCGTTTAAACACCGGTGAATAAACTAATTAACTTAAATCACTTGATAATTCCCAAAAAGCATCGCGGGCCACATGGTCCTCCGGCTTACAGTTTGCAACTTGCCAAACTACACAAGAATTGAGAAGGCGCACAAAGTACGCAAGAAAACATTCGTTTATATTATGTGAATGTTATGTACAACAAATGGGGTTAGGCTACAGAACAGATAGGAGCTTGTGTAAGTCGCTATGATAAATCCGCCTTAACTGCCAATTAATGACAAAGCTCGAAATGGCGCACACACTGGTGTGCGGTTGTATTAGCGCACACCCAGAGTTGCCACATCAAAAAATGAAACGGAAAACTAGTGATTCATCAAAAGGTCAGCTAGACCAAGCAAGTTGAAATAGGACAGTTTTGAAATTTGGCTCAGAAAATCAATTAAACGTCCATAATTATCTTTAATCCTTATTTTGTGATTTTCCCTTGATCGCACGATCTGGGAAAAATCACGTCACTATCATCTGATTGGGTTTGCGCCGCACACCCAGAGTACAGGTTCCTGGTATTGAAGAGTGTGAGAATCACTAGAATTTGAATACGTAAAAACTAGTGTTGACAAAAAAAAACAAGTTTCGAAAAATAAATCCATGCAGCATGTGTTAGTAGATTACAATAGGAAAAATGATCTAATTACAGCATTTTAATTTTTGTAATTTCACTCTTTGGATGCCCCCTGCCTTAAATACACGAAGCCGTCGTGCCGTTCGCCCCCCTCTGCACGCCACTCCTCGAGTCAATGATTGTGACTCGAGTCGAATCATTCGCTAAAAAACGTGACTTCAGTCGAGTCATCACAACATCGTTTCTCAAGGTGGCTCGATTCGAGTAGAGTCACCAAAAATCGTGATTCGTGTCATTGACTTGAGTCACGCTATCACTGGTCGATTAAACTGTTTCGTCATCATGTAAAACTTTTATGATGTTGCTTAAGATTTACAATTTGTAAAAGCTTGATTCAGTTTCAGTGTTGTTTGCATTGGACGTAGCCGTGTTTTTATAATATACTTCGATCCAAGCGCATTTTTAATGATACTATCATGTTTTAATTCAAGGCAGTATTGTGTCATCACGATTCTGGTTGTGTTGTTTTTTTGTTTTGCGAAAATGATGGTTGACGATTTCGCATCCACTTTTATTTCAAGATATTAAGTTTGTATAAGTTGGCTATTCCTAACAACAGCTTTCATAAACGTGATGAGCAAAGTTGTAAAGTGAATTTTCGGGTAAAAACCGGATTTATGTAGTAGGTTAAGAATAACCGCAGCGTAGGTGTAAGTTTTGGATATGATTTTATAATTCTGGAGAGCACTGGCACGTTGCAATTCTAGGATATGCCCAACGCTGATTTCAAAACCTGCTTCGGTAAGTCTCGGTATTGATCGCGAAGTACTCAAGCGTCGTTCATGAGCTCTTTGCCTCAAGTTTGCAATGCTCCTATCTGACATTTTGCACAAAATACCACATGGCTCAGAAAACTGATGGTTTACATCTTTACAAAAACAGAAATTATACATAAAAGCTTTATTAAGCACAGTAAATTTACGAAAGGATTGATTCTTTGTTAAAACTTATTAGGTTTCGAATCTTTGTTTGGGCACCGAAGAACCAGTTTGGTATTGAACCTAGCTCACTTTGTTATTTTATATTTTTATTTATTTGACCAGGTCTCGATTTTGAAGTTTCAGGTTTTGACTATATCACTTAAATGTGGTCCAAAGATGTACATTTGAGAATGATAGGCCTATATGTAGTTCAATTTTTCACATACAAAATAAAGAAAAACATAATAGACATACAATAATTTTTAAAAGCTCTTCTGATGTTAGAACGTAAATCAAGTGAAAAACTCTCCAACTTTTCTGTATTTAAACACAACTATCTTCACGAGGGCAAAGAACACCTTACAGCAGGTTGTGCAATACACTGAGTGAAGCGGCGCGTTTTCTAAAATGAGACGTTGGATATGGGAACGAGATGGTCGTTTGAGGTAAGAAATTCCTATAAATTGCCTGTTAGATGCGAACCTCAGGCGTGTCACTAGGTTCTGCTTGTTGGATAGGCTAATTAAAAGTGCAGGGGCAGTTACAGCAACAGAAACAGGTTTGTCACTCTTTTGCAATAAAGGGAACATCAACTGCAAATGCGTTGTCGGCAGTTGTGTTTCACACTAGGTGTTACAAGAACAACTTCAAATGGTTGCAAAAATCGGGAGAAGCAAAACAAAACTTCTTCGGTATTTGTGCAGCTGCAAGCATTTGAATTGATGCTCGGTTGCACACATCACTCGTTACATATTGTCCCTGCAGACTTCTTGCAGGCTCTTTATCGAAATGCGCCCCAATAAAGTTGTGTTGCTTTTCTTTGTGTTTTCAGGGATCCAGTGGCAATGCATATGCTTTTTCTAGTGTAGTTGGTTTTCTAGAGCGAAGGAGCAAGCTAACTCACGTTTCTTGGTATACCATAACTTACGAGCAGTTTCACAATGCATGCATTAACATTTTTTGTGTAGCTTGCGTAACCAAATGAGTGGTTACCTACCACCCCAGGGAAGTAGCGTGTAATTTGGTCTTGCACTAATTCGCTGATTACCCAATCTTGCACTGATTACCATGTGACGTCACACAATGTGGCGTGTCTGATGGTAAGCACAAAAGTCTTTCGTTCTGCAAATTTGATTCAAAGCAATATAATTTACATACCTTTGATACGTTGATATGTCGTTTTTCACTAAACAAACCGAGTCAGGTGACACCAGACCTTGTACAAATTCAGTCGTGAAAGTAGTTATAAAGCGCCATCAAACACCATAAAAAAACAAAAAATCGTTTTTCACCACTCATATAATAAGTTGTAAACTAACGGAAATGTGTGGACGTTGCTTGAAACGAAATCCTGCTGAAACCCTTGTCCAAAAGGCAGAAGAGATGCAACAAAAGTGCAAAATATGGCATCTCTGCGGTATGGCTCTTGAGACCTGCGTTTACCAACAACGTAATGCAACACCCCAAACCTCAACATTGGTTCCTACGACGGGAAACCCTATACTGCGATTATCCAAGGTCGAACGCAGAGGCTGAAATCTTGCAACAAACAACCAGTCACTCGTGGATTACACTCGAAAACGCCAGTAGATGCATAAAATTTACAAGAGATAGAATTATTTAGAGAGATTTTTCCCAACTTACTTTCTGTTTTGTAAAGAACTTGCCATGAATTTACTGAACAGACGCATACAATTCTTGTTGGTTTAGCAAATCATAAGCAAAAGGAACCGTTGCCGTACATGTTTTCAGCCATAATTCAGAAAGACTCCTGCAGCATTAAACTTTTTTCGTGTTTTTATTTCGACAGCGCAAAAAAAACAGTAAACAAGACATACCTTCAGCACCTAACACAACGGGGCTCGACAGATAGGGCAATAAAATGTCGATCAGCTCAGTTTCCGTGGCAAAAGCAAGACTGCGTGTTCAACTCGAAGAAAAGCTATCTATAATTAACCCATAATGACCTTCATTACATAATCTAGCACGAATGCCTTTTACCGAAGTTTTCTTTTCTATGACATTGGTTTACTTTATTATAATTTTCAGAAGATGACTAATGCTGACCACTGCATAATTCAAAACATCAAATAAAATAACACGTGTTCGTTAATTGCGGCTATGCGGTTTACACTGAGTACCAAGGTAATAAGAAACCTGATGCGAATCACCGCAACAGTTCAATTAACGATTTTTCGTACTTAATCATGTTCAAGGTTGCGACCCAGCACTCCCTGCGCAACTGTGTTGATCATCTGGCAGCTCTTTCCCACATAGGCTACACGATTCGATGTAAATTTGGCTTGCTATGCACCTTAATCGACCAGTCAAGGGGCAACGACTCGATAACCTTGCGGTTTTTTCGGTGCCCTGGCGTTTTTTGCAATTGCTATGGTTTCTTNCTCGTCTTTGAAATTCTTAACTTTCGCCAAATAAACTCAACTAAACTCAACTCATTGAAATGGGCAGGACTTAACTCACCCTTTCTGATACTGACACGTCTGTTTTGCTTCCCTTGAACGAAAAAATCATTTTCATCTGAAAGCAACACTTTTTTCCAGTTTTCTACAATCCAATTTATGTTTTTTTGCCCGTTATTATCTTTCCTTCATTTTTCTTGAGTTAGAAGTTGCTTTTTCGTGGTTCCTTAGCCTTTCTGCCAGCCTCCAGTGGGCGGCATCGCATTGTACTCGAGTATATGAGAGCTCCAGCATGCATCAAATCCTTCTGTAAATCCAAACTCGTCTTCCGTGCACAATTTTTTTAATTTTCAATGGCTGTTTGGATAGAGTCTTAATGTTGCGTAAGCGTAACAATGCGACTCCGCTTCTTAGGTGGGCACCTGTCATTAAAAATCACAGAAATTCTAACATGTGTAACTCTCAACCACACGAAACAAAAAGAACTGGCTTCATTCTATAACACTATTGAGA
>JGI24158J21664_10002242_pt1 | contig 23208 bp, 10 predicted proteins | sample Ectturendosymbi3_FD_21664 | JGI IMG/M metagenome (IMG submission 21664) | reverse complement strand
AAAATGACCGGCCAGGGGGGGCGGCCGCCCCCCCTGCCCCCCCACAGTCGGCGAAACTACTAACTGCNACGAAAAATAAGCAAGCACATCAGATTGAAAAGAATGTAAAGTTCAACTGTTTTGGACAGTTTTTGTTCTTGCTTCATACACTGCTTCCAGCATGTACTTTCTTATACGGGTGCTTGGCCTCCCCGAACTTTGTGAAAAAAAATGTTTTTCATGTTGTTTTTGATATCTTCCCTGAAGTTTGAGCGATACAGGATGTTTGTGGCGGACGAGTTTTTGTTAATAGCAGACCGTCAGATGTCGCTGATAACCGACGCCCAGAACTGCTGAGACTAGCGCAAAACGGACCTGTCACGGATCGTTGAGTTTTGTGAGCGCTTGCCTCCGGGTCTTCAGCCGCGTGTGATTCAAGCTTGTTTCAAATCGTCGGTGCGGCCCGGCAGGTCGTCGTCGTGTTCCAGAGGAAGCAGATAGAACCATAGCTGCATTTTTGGGAAATCGATGATGGAAATTGAACACCATGATTCGCAAAATATATGCATAGAAATTTAAGAGTTTTAACCATATATTGTTAAATTATTTTTGCTATTCAGTGTGAAATGCCAATAGCGTAGCAATCGGTAACTGCTGATGGTCTACGCCTGAAAGTGGAAGGAAGATTCCGGTCATAGCCAATTGTTAGGTGACCCTTTTGTTAGGTGAATTTCTAGGGAAAATGCGATTTAGAACGTTTTGTAAGTGTGGCGTAGTAAGGACAGGTACTGCTGGAAGCAATGAATGTTCGCCAATGTACCCAGCTAAAAGTTTTCATTCAGTTTTTAAACTGATCAGACAAGACAGCAGCGTAAATTTAGAGAACAGGTCTGCCTGGTATAGAGAGAGTCATTTTGCCTTTAGTATGTGCAATCAACGCCAAGTGCCAGAAATTGGAAAAAGTCCGTTAAGTTAGACTATTTGCACGACTTAAGACCCTATTTTAGATAACTAGGGAGATTATAGTTGCATGTGCATTTGTTGACAAACTCAACTGCGCAATGTATTGAGACATAGGTTGGTTTAAGAAGTAGATGGAAAATTTTGCTAAATTTCATTTCAGGAAATGTCAAAGCTATCTCTTTGATAAACTACCGCAGCATGACATCACTGTAACAAACACTCGCGCAGCACAGCTTTTCTGAAATACAACTGAGAAAAACGATAAGTAACGATTGTAGCAGGACGACGCACGCTTACACAAACTTAGCGGTGCTGTTTGTTGGCAGAGCTTATTTTACTTTCAACTTTTGCGAAACATTTGTGAGCGTTTAGCCCAAGTAGAAAGCCCCAACGAACCCCAGAAATATTTGAAGTGTTCATAAAATCGCAGTATGGAATGTCAATGAGACATTTTTATTATTTGTCACGCCACGTTTGTTATTGTTTACATTTTCATGTTATTGGCGCAATTGTCTTAAAATGTAGGTGATAATGCATTGCATAGCATTTTTTTAGTGTGACATCATTGGCAACAGAAATTTTATTCACCTCGTCTGAAATTCGTTTCTGCTTCAGTAGACATTCCGTCATTCGAAACCATTTCGTTCAGTGCACGCCTATTCAGTTTTTGACGTTAAATTCTAATCGATTTTTGCGAACATGCCAATTGTCATGCTGCTTGATCCACTGAAACAATTTTCAAGTTGTAAATGTGTAACATACAACCAGGGGCGGATGCAGCCAGTAAGGTTAGGGGGGCGATTTCAGTAAATTTTGGTAGTCAAGTCTCATAACGGCTTCGCTACTGTAAAAGAGATGAAGTATTCTTCACAACACGGCTGTGACAAAACAATGGACGATAAAATGGCCATATGCAACGAATTTTGTTTTCCGAATTGTATAAAATTATGGTTAATAAAGTTCCTTTCGTATGTTTTAGGGGAAAAGATCACCCCAATCGCCCCCCCCTGGATCCACCCCTGCATGCAACAATTAAACGTGAAACTGGCCATGTGTTATTCTGGTCGTCAGGATCCAGGTTACCGACACAGATAGATGCATGAGGTTGATTAGCACTTGTCAAGTTATTATTCAACCCATTCCCTGAGTAACCTACACGAGAAAATGTCTTACGCGAAAAAATGTTGGTTTAACATATTCCTCCACATATGAAGGCAACAAAATCGTTTTTCCGTGTGATTTCCGTGTAACTTGTCTGGATACCCAACTCGTTCATGTGTTGGAGCTTTCGAATCAAGTTTGCAGTGGAATTGAAAATCGTTGTTCGGTGAACAAAGGTGAAACGCCATGTTTTTCAGAAATTCGCTCATGGTCAAAATCGCGTGAACTCGCTGTTGACAGTGGGCCAGTCAAAGTTGGGCTTAAATAGCGACTCTATAAAATGCATAGGTTGATGCAACAAACGGAATGAAAACACATTTTTTCCACATGAGGCATTTTGTCAGTGATCTTATCAACCACTATTATTGAATCGTGATCATAAATTAAATACGATGTACTCTCTGCGTTCATCTAACTTGCCTAAAACGATGTTTGGTTTTCATGACAGATCCATCATTTGTACGTTTCTTAGATGAATCCGTAAATTTCATTTAATTATGCGAGCGGCACTGATGCCACTTGCTAAGCATTTCTCAGTGCCACCTGTGTGTATCTCAACCTTGCTGGGAAATGGCTAACTCACTGGCGAATAACATGGGAATCTGTATGTTGATTGTCGTTGCCTTGACCTCTGCTCGGGCGAGCGAGGTTTATAGAGACGGGTTCGCGTTCACTCGACCCTTGTATGAAGCTTCCGTGCAAGAAAAAACAGCCACAGGAACAGTTATTGTCAAAAGCAGCGCAATGATGGGAATGTGGTTAACACCAAATACCGAAGGCGTAATGTACAGCGTCGTGGGACAAACTGAAACGTTTCAAGTTCAAGAAAATCTTGAAGGAAATTTCATATTTCTGGAGCTGAGAGCAAGGTCCTTGAACGAAGACCACGATGTGCGCATCCGTGCCTTGTCGCGGAATAAGCGCAACGAAACGTTTTGCACTGTGCGCGTGAGTGTGATTGATATTAACGACTTTAATCCTCTGTTTCCACCTGAGCCTTACAGAGTTGAAATCGATGAGGACACGCCGATAGGCTCCACCATAATATACGTCCAGGCTACTGACGCCGACAAAGATCCTGAGAACAGACGTTTTTACTACAGTTTTGCCGACTACACTAATAACTTTGCCATACACCCTACTACTGGACAAGTAATTCTGACCCGCCTCGTCAATCATAGTACACAGAGTGTACACGAACTGCGAGTTCACGCTACAGACCGTAAGGCTGCTATCGCCGGTCGAACCCGATCGGAAGAAACCATTCTTACAGTTACTGTGCGGACTGTGAACGCCCATGCACCGTGCGTTGTCGTCCACGAACAGCAACCTCCTTACGATTCCACTGTAACGGACGACCGGCTTCAGCATGGTGGCGGGATATACGCCATATTGCAAATTTTTGATCCAGATTCTGGTGAAAACGGGGAAACCTCCTCGCCTCATATCACTCACAGCGACGTTGCAGGCCTTTTTGAAATCCAACCGGGAAACAACAGAACGGAGTTTCTTTTGGTGTTTAGTCGGAATCCTCCTGCAATGAATGGCGTTCTCAATGTAACGTTCGAGGTCTCAGATCGCGGCTCCCCTGTCAAAACTTCAAGCGTCACAGTGCGCGTCAAACTGTACGACAGAAGTACACTTACTCCGCATTTTATCAGGCCCGTACAGACGCTGATTGTCAGCGAGTCCAGTCCCAAGCACACTGTCGTTGGCTTCGTGGAAGCAAAAATCAGCGACACGCGTTCGGAGGCCGTTTTCCAGTACTCAATCGTATCAGGTGCTGATGGAAGGGATTTTACGATCGATTCTGCAACTGGCCTGATAAGAACGAGGAAGAAACTCGACCGAAACGTTCGAGAAAACTACGTTTTGACGGTAGCTGCCGTCAACGTGAGACTCATTGGTTATTCTTCCTATTTTGCAAACGGGTACGGGCGCAACAGCACCAAGGTGCAGATACGTGTGCAAGACGCAAACGATCACGATCCGCTTTTCACGGACAGGGATTACTCAGAGCGACTGCTGGAAAGCGCTCCAGTTGGTACGACGGTGCTTACCGTGCATGCGGAGGACGCAGATTTCGGCAACAATGGCAGCGTTGTCTACAGCATTGTCCATCAGGGGGTCCTGCCATTCTCCATTGATCCCTTCAATGGCAGTATCTCCACAAAGTCGCCGCTTGACTTCGATACAATGAAGAAAAACTCATATCAGTTCAGAGTGCGCGCGTCAGATCGCGGTACACCCTTCAGTCGGAAAAGCGAATGCCTCGTGACCGTCGAAGTGGTCAATGCTAACGACAGCCCTCCTATCTTCCACGAGGTCGATTGCAAAGTAGAAATACCGAGAGACACCTTGCCAGGAACAGAGATTCTGTCGCTGAGTGCTGTGGACATCGACCGTAACCCCGCCACTTGTCGTATGCTAGCCGATGCGGCGAAACGCTTCAATGTCACCGCGCAGCAATGCAGCGTAAAGCTGCGGAAGAGCCTGAGGTCGATGCCATTCGGTCGCGAGTTCGCGCTAAAAGTTGTCGCAACTGACGGTCAGTTGACATCAGAGCCGCTGGAAATCAATGTTACCATTGGAAAGTCGAAAACGATCTCCAAAGTCTGCGGTGAATCCCAGGCAGTTCGCGCTTATCAGCAGAGGTTGAACGATATGCTGCGACATTCCACAAACCAGCAGACTGTCCAGGCTAGCTTTAACCGAACTTCCCAGTTGCCCAACAAACACAAGCCGGTGGTTTTGTCGCCTACAAGTGAGGAAAACATAGTCGTGTCGGAGGACGCTCAGCTGGGATCCGTTGTTTTTCGGATCCGAGCTCGGGATCGAGATCGGGGTTTTAATGGGAAGCTGTGGTACACGATTACTGAAGGCAATGTGGACGACTGCTTTTTTGTTGACACACAGACTGGAATTGTACGACTGGTGCGCAAGCTTGACCGAGAACGGTGGTCCGCGTATAATCTAACGGTTGCCGTATCCGACTTGGGATATCCTAGGAGAACCACCTTTTTGCGTGTACACGTTGTTGTGAATGATGTCAACGACAATGCTCCTATTTTTGACAAAGACGTCTACTTGTTCGAAATACCGGAGAACGTTGAGATAGGATACAGGATACAAAGGAACATTTGGGCTGATGATCTGGATCTTGGTCAAAATGCTCGTGTTCGATACATTTTGTCTCAAGCGATTGGTGGAAATAAGTTTGCTATTCATCCTTCGACAGGATCGATTAACGTTACAGGGCAACTGGACAGAGAAACCACACCGGAGTTCAGGTAAGGGCACTAAGTATCGCCTAGCTCGATCGATTTTCTGTTGATAATTGCACATCCAGCCATATTCTGGTGTCAACTTGAAATGACAAATATATTGGCAAATATGCAGGTTTTCAACGACACCAAAAATGCATTTCACGCTTGTGTGTACTTAACCACTGAATGCTTCTGCTTGTCGATTTGCTGAAGACCTCTTCAATGTTTTACAATAAAGTTGTGTGTTGAATTTTGTTTAACTAACCGTATTCCAAGGCACGGAAGTATGAACTTGAAAGGACCTTTCACTTATGACTTCTTGTATTCAACAACAGTTGGCATATAGTGCAAAAACGTAATAAACATATCAGAATCGGTGTATAAAAATTTGAAATATTGGCACCTGTACCTATGGTCATCTCTTAACTGATCCGTAGTGAATATCGGTTATTGTAGGTTTGTAAGTATATATGCTTTCTAGGTCACAACTCGCCAGACCTAACGTTTTGGTATTTGGCGATTAGTTACCTTCCGTAATTTTGAAAGTGAGTTTACTAAAAACTTGAATTTCTTTACGGAAGTGTACTGTTTTGTTAGTTGGCTTGCAACTTACCTTGTGCTGAAGTGAAATAGTCAAATGTGCAGGTTCAGTGTACAATTTCGTATCTAAGTTTCGGACAGCCACTGGCCGAGCGTTTGTCCCACACTGACGACTGGGTATAAATATTGAGGTATCTCACCTTCTTTCGCAGGCTTCAAGTTACGGCAACGGACGGATCTCTCTCTCATCCACTCTCTTCTACCGCGACAGTTTTGATCCGTGTGACAGATGTCAACGACAACGTGCCCAAGTTTTTCCGTCCTATTTACCACATTCGAGTCGCAGAGGATCTTCCCACCTACGCCGTTGTGTTCTGGCTCGAAGCGCACGACCCGGATAAAGGGGGCAACGGTCAATTGACCTACCAGCTCACTCACGGATTCGCGAACAAAAACAGCGCGACTCCAATGTTTCAAGTGGATCCCCGCACAGGCGCAGTCAGAGTGATGGCCAAGCTGAACTTTCGCACACAAAGCCATTACAACATCACTGCGAGAGTGCGCGATTCCAGAAAGCAGTCCTTCTCAATCTGCTATCTGGAAGTGGAGGTTTTGCCAGTGAATCGAAACCTGAATGCTCCGTACTTCGATCAGAGACTGGTAAGGTTTCATGTCAAGGAAAACGCTACCATCGGGACGCGCATCGGAGCGTTGTCAGCAGTCGATGAAGACCTCACCGACCCGGAGGGAGTTGTAGGGTATCGCATTTTGGAAGGAACAGGCCTTGGTGTATTCGAAATCGACCAAAGCACCGGTAAGCAACACTGTGATGATAGAGTGTGGTTCGTTCTCGACTGAGTACTACGTTGGCGGGAATTTGTTGTTCTCCACCTCTTCACTAACTTTCAGTTGAGGTTAACATGTTTCAAAACATGTTTCAAACTCAGAAAGCAACGGGAGGTAATCACCATCAGCGGATTAAAGGACTAGCATGTTCTCAGCTAGCACCATTTTTACGTTATGCACAGAAGAACTTTGCGTCAAATGCTTTTGTGAAAATATTAAGATAGGTCGCGCGTGACTTGGTTCAGAAAAAGGATCGAGACTTAGCACGTTTGGTTTCACTGTTGAGCGTACTTTCTAACTTGTTAAGAGGCAAAATGAGGTCGTGTTTTCGTAATGGCGACGCGCAACGCAACGAACTCGGATTCACCCACCGTTCGGCGGTTATAATTTGAGTCGGGAAAAGTCCAATCATATGCCCGACTTCAATTGGGGCAATTCAAGTCAAGCGATTCTGTTTCGCGGCGGATAAGCGAGATGGGCGGAGCTCGTACGTTTTGGCCCTGTCTAATGTTGCCATCGCCGCTGTTAGACTGTGGCGTAAAACGAAAGAAACCCCGCCTATTGTGACTAACCCGCTTTTGAATAGTGAGAGGCCACTTTTCAAACGGCGTCTTTTGTAGCTGGTCGTGTTATCTTGTTGGCTGCGAAACGCTTTTGGTCTGAATTTGTAAGGCGAGCCCGTGAGTAGACGTGCTGGTGTTGTTCACTAACTACCCAACTACACCTGAACAATCGGTGACGAAACTCACCGTGCAATCTAACACCCTCCGCAAAAGAGAAATTTTTCCTAAGGCCGCCTTGCCAGTGTGAGAATGTAGATATGGATCGAAACGAAAACACAAACTTTCAACCGTACTGCCTATTGCGATGCGAACTGGCAATTGATGTGTTTACGACAAAATGCTCATTGCAAGATTTTGTCATTTTTCCTTTATGGAACAAAGAAAAAAGTATTTCGTAAACAAGTTGCAAAATATATTGAAACTAGGTTGGCCGTAGGGAGAACTCATTTTAAGAAACTTATTTGAAAATTTGCTCAAAGCTTTAAGTAATATGGCAGAACGAAATGTTGCACTGACTAAAGCGATATGTGTAATGGTTGAATTTGTGTTTGTGCATTCATGAGTTTAAGTTATATGGTTATTTTTCACAAGCAGGGTACGCATGAAAAAACCGTTAGTTCCTTTTAGAAATTTGTGGTAGCCTAGGATTTGTGATGCAGTTTTTGGAAAGATCCAGCATATGATTTTGGGAAAAAATTACCACTTACAATTGAGCAAAATTTTAAATGTTTATTAAGTTTTTCTTAAAAAATGCAGAAAGCAAATTAATCAAGTATTTCAAAATTTTGACATTGGCTTTCGTTTGATGCAGCCTTATATTCAATATATATTAACCACTGAATGACAATATTTAAAAACATTTTTATTAAAATGCTATGCAGAAGACCACTAGCAACTAAATTTTTTGGAGGGCGCAAAAGTTTGTTGGGAAAACCTTCCATGATTAATTAAACCACTTAGAAATTCTTTAAGGAGGAATTTACCCAATTCGTTCTTACGTAGTTAACGTCCCCGAGATAGTGCTTGCACCGAGGTAACAAAACAGCCAGTAAAGAGTTGAAATCGCGAGATTTTTGTTTTGCCTTCTGAAGTCACATCTATGATCAATTTGAAAGACGCTGGCATCAAACCTCTGGATGCCACTTAGTAAAAAGCAAAGTCTGACTGCAAGTTTCTATCACCGCTTTGTAAAATTAGAAGGTGAAGAAATGAAATTGCAGGCGTTTTCGTCACTATACTGGGAAATGATACACAAGCAACTAATGTTTGAAATGCCATTTGCAACTAAGACTGACGTGTAGCAAAAACAATTAATACTTTGTTATGAATGTCATCAAACGCCAAATAGCTGAAAATTGGCATAAACCCAGTAATTTTTCTTCGACTTGGCGCCGAAGGTACTTTCTTGCCGGTCCTGCCTGGACCGAGCGGTCCATCTGACCTGACTCGAGCCGTAACCGGGACTTCGGTCTACATTTCTACAACGACTCGGGAATAGACGGGTCATGGGTAATATAGCTTTGTGATATAACAATTCCTCTGTCAACAAAGGTGTAAGCCGTCAGGAATGCTGTCATAGCAAATCATTTTTTTGATATGTCAATGTAAGCAAAAGCGCCTGGCTGCAAATGTAAAGGGGTGCAAGTTTTTGACGATCATTTGTTTTCGTTCCGTTGAACTAACAGTGCTCCTGTACACCACTGCTTTTCAATGAACACAATAACTTACTTGCATTGCAATTCAGAAATAATCTTGACACGTTGTTTGTTGCTGATCAGAATCTGCAATTGGATATGCTCTTATGAGTCTAAAGTTTTTGAGATATCTGTGAACTAGTGCTTCAAAATCTTTTTTTGGCCATCCCCCACACAATCATCTCTGAAGTGGTGATGTTCCATGGAACGTGTGAAGTTTAGTATTTAAAAAGCGAACTCCTATTTACGTGGAGAAAGTCAATAAGGTTATTAAATTGATCTAAACTAAACGCTTCCAAACAAATGTCTGCGGTTGTAGCTCATTCTCAAATTGCCCCCTTAACCATCAAATTGACCCTTGTGCATCAAGTTGCCTCACTGTGAGTCGTGCGCAACGCATTGGGCATCACTGCTTTTAGTTTTTTTCAACTGGATTCCGAATAGAGTTGAAATTCTTACAATGTCTGGGCTAACAACGATTAAAAATTACCCTTTGACTTTCGTTTTTGGTTACGAGTTCTACAGCTTTCATATCTGTTATTCAGAAAAAAACATTTCATTAAAAAGTAGGCGAAGAGCCCAACTTTGCTGAAAGTTGAAGAATAGCATCGTACTGTAGGTTTAAGGAAAGCTAACGAGCATTGTTGTGTTTATAAAAAAGTAGAGCTTTGCAGCAAAATTGAAAACCATTTCGTAATTTTGTTTCTGAACGAAATTCCAGGTGTTACATGAATACACTGTCGTTGTTGCACTTTGCGCAAATGGAACCACGCCTAAGCATTTAAAGAAACAGCAGAAGTATTTGCATGCACTGCCCAGAAGAGACAACTTCAGTCATGAACATTTCTGTGCTATCACATTTGACTACAGCTGTGAAAATAAGCCTTTGTGCTGAAAATATTAATTGCATTCCCAGGCCTTCCGTTGATACGAAACGGTTGATTGTTGCCAATATTACATAAGCAATTAAACTTTAAAACTAATGTCTGCGACGTTTGGAAACGACTGTGCTTGTTTATGAAATTAATCATTTACAGGAGTCGGTCACTTCTGACCGGTGTATAAAAGTTTGTCGACTTCTTCAACCAGCGTAACGCTATTCATCGCTTAGCCTACTTGCTGGTCTTGAAACTGCATATGCCTATGCTGCCTTTTACGTCAGCAAACTGTCGTGGAAGATCAAATAGAAAACTTGCTTGTCTATAGCAGTCTCATGCGCTTCCGACTATGAGCGTCTTCATTTCAGTGACAATGTTTGTACAACACCAATCTTTACCCAACGAATTCTACTTGTTTAAAAAAACTGAACCCTGAGTACATAAAACACATGAAAATTATAACTTACAGTAGGTTCAATTCGAAATTCCTTTCTTTGCTTTGGTTGCTGCCGGAGTACAGTATGGACTAATAGCAGCGAGTTTGTCTTCTGAGCAAATGATTTAGGAACGTAGTTTTAGTAGTCATTTAGAATGTTACTATGGTTTCAAGAACAATTTCGACTATGGAGCATGAAGAGATCGAAATCTAAGCTAACAGGAATGGAAAGGGTGTGTGCACTTAAAGCGGAACGTCTTGCTTGTTTGTATATGCGTCAGTTTTACTCTGCACCGGTTTGAACAAGTACAAGCTGTCCCTTCCTCACCGGAAGAAAAAGTATGTAGGCTCACAGCCACCTTGAAGGTGTGCAACGACTCCGCACGTTGCAAATAAAAGAAGTGGGATTGATCAGCGAAAACGAAATAGTTTTGAATGTGTTTAGCGTTTGTCCGATTCCCAACCCAGTGCAGCGTTTTCATCAACACCCAAAGGAGATGTGCGGCAGATTGCCGTTGCAGCTCAATTTGGCGCTTTCTCAATCCGGCGCGTGAGTTCCTAGTGAAAAACACCAGCTCGTCGCGAAGAATTACTGTTTACTGATCCATGCGACAATTGGTATTTCCACGTCATACTTGCCAGTTACTTCAAGCATCGCTGCAACAAACATCTACCAGGAACAACAATGTTAGTTACAAGTTAGCTATGGGACGGTTGATTGCTTATTTCCAAGCGTCACTTCTAGTTCATCGAAAGTTTCTCGCGAGCAGACGGCAGCATCTGTAATCCCCACCAGGATCGGTGCCACCACGTTGTGAAGTGGCTTGAAACGATGGTGCACGTCAATCCCACTTGTCAGTCGCAACACTTTCTAAAACACTTAGCTGTCCTAGAGCCCGCATCGCACAGTGCAGCAATCCCACGGTTCTTATTGATTTCATTGCCGGAGCAAAAACGACGATGTCTTTTACCCAGATCGTTCGCGCAGTGTTCGCTTTTATTGCAGAACAATAGCTTCGCAAACCGCAAGTATCCCATACGCCGATATTATCCATTGCGCAAAGAAAATCGTCGCCAGTCGTAGAACGTAGTTTGCCTACGTAGGGCAAGTCGACTTGATGTTGGTGTCAAAAACGGCCGCCTTGTCTTCGTTAAGCGTTGTTTTATCTTTACCCAAAGCTTCCGCAAAAATTCAGCGAGCGTAACTGTGTCTAGTCGAAATCCTGCGAGATTGCTGGTATTAAAAAATTGGATACGCTTCGAGCTTGCCGGCAGACGGTTTTGTGGTCCTACATTTAACGTCGTCTGCAGGGTATTCTAAATGGTTAGCGATCTTGGGGGGCGGTATTCTGGTGCCAGGGAACTGTTGCTAGTGCTTGACGCAAACATGGTCTACCTTGAACAAACCCTTCTATGGACTTATGAGAAAATGAATTTTCGACGTAAATTTTTGGTGGGAGATAATGATTGTGTTGGAGGTTTGCGATACTTAACATCTCATGCCCGGTTTTCTGCTAAAAGTTAACATTGCAAATTATTGAGCGTCACTGCGTGCTAAAAACTGACCAAACTGATCGAATTGTGCGGGTTGCCATCCATCGTCACTACTCTGCCACGTTCACGCTCTGTTGCGCATATGACGACATTGGTATGTTCGGTATCGCGGTGCAGTGATGCAACGACCACAAGAAGTGTTGTTGACGTTACGCTTGCCGATGCAATGCTCTTAAGCCTCTTTTCTTCGGTTTTTGCGCAAGGCCAGCCTTGTGGAAGCGCGATTTCCGAAGTTATGCAACGTTGTTTGAAATTTCGTAACTTTTCTAAATCCCTTTCGTAATCCAGATAACCAGCATGCAGAACTCTCGCTTCTAAAGTTATCCTGGGGAATTTTCAGAAAAGCAGCTTCCCAACTTCAATTAATTTTCATCCAGGACCAAGTGCACGGAAACCCCTGCCAAAAAAATGCCCCATCATCGTCTTTGTCGATCATTAATATGATTTGCGAAAAGTGGTGCAATCGTTTGCTCAGTGGCAGTTAATTGGACATCGCCCGATGACAGTCAGCGCCGCATACCTTATAAAACATACGTCTGGCCACCTGCGGTACAGAGACATGCTGTGTGACGTTGAGCGGTTGAGCAGAATCTAGTTTGCCTCTTGGCCTTTTTGCTGTTAATAGTGCGCTTGCATAGTGATAGAGCAAATTCCACTTGAACAAAACCAAACACACACACTCATGTTGTGCATCTTGGCCATTGCCCTTCATACGTTGCTCTAATGCAGCGCTTGCCAACATTTTTCAGCTTGCGACCCACTTTTACTGACCATTGCTATAGGGTCCACTATGACATTTCGCGGTAAAACAGTGACGAAAACTTGATATACGCGGTAAAAACAAAATTTTAACAACAAATACAATTTACTGTTCACGGGAAACTTGAGCTTGCTTATTAGATACATGATCACGTCGCGGCATGACAGGAGTCAAGCTCACACACACAACCTAACACGCAGATTGTCGGTTTTGAGGCTAAAAGTATATTTGTAATCACAAAGACCAGTCACAACATACTGCAACGACCACAGTTTGTGTGACCGCATCATCACCGAACGCGTCAACGCATAACTGCTGACTCAACAACCGGCAGATTTCTGGTTCTCATTTCCGGATTTAATCAGTAGAAAATCTGCTAATTTTCAAGAATGGTATATTTAAAATAATATAAAATGGTAGCATTTTGAAATGCTTCGCGGCCCTCCTGAAAGAAGTTCGCGACTGTTTGAGAAGCGGTGCTCTGATCTAATGTATTGTGAGGTCTAAGCCTATCAATGCGGTAGTGCAACCCGGAAAATAGTTTGAAGGTAGTAAGCTGCGAAACGCGTCAAAAAGCCGCGAAAATATAAAACTTTCATTAAAATTACAAGTTTTAAGAATTTTTCAGGAAAAAATCTCTCTTGCACCGGATCGCAGTCCCTCCTTGGTGGTACCCCCTTGTTGTTAACAAAAGCTAAAAAATCCCAATTTTTCGTTACAGGCGACATGTTTGATGTAGACACTAATCCTCGAGTTGATATTCAAATTCATAGCATCCCAAAAACACTGGTTTACGATAAAGGAAAAATGAAGATCGACCAGTATGATAGACTGAACATTTAATGTATTCATACCTTGTGCCACTGTAATCTGCGTTTCGTGTTTGGGGCTGATTTCAGTGGACACAAGCTGTTCTGGTAACTCAGTTTTAGACCACAGGTGTTAATGTGGCCAGCTATCACAAACCATATATCAGTTGTGGATAAATGTTGCGCAAAAAGAAAAACTGTGCAGTTGTTGTTTCCTGGTAGTACCCTGTTGTAACGTAAAATTGGAGTTAGCTTGGTGGAGCAGGCTTCTGCTGATCTTAACGACTTGCTTAAATGGCCAAGGGGTTTCAATCTGTGTACGACCATGAAACACTTGGTATGCTGTTGACTTCATTCTGGCTTCAGCTTTTCCGCACGTGCCATGAGCAGCTCGGCTCGTGTTTGTTCTTGGACGCTGACAGGCACTCGACTGCCAAACAAGCGACTGGGGAGTTTAGTCGCGCTCTTGCTCTTTCAAGCTGAGCGGGTCTAGTTAAGAAAACGAAAGTTAAAAGATTTGAACCGTCGTCGGTCAAGTGGCGGGGATGGCACTTCAGGCTGTGCTGTTTTTTATGTTTGCCGTTCTTCATTTAACTACTTCCTCATTTCGCAATCCCAGCCGACTGCCCCTACGAGTGCCGTTTTTGTTGTTGGGTTGTTAAGCGGCTATGATCTACACAAGACTGCCCTCGTTTTTATGTCGATAGTCGTTATGAATTGTCAAAATAAGCTCGTGCTTTATGAAACTTGCGCTCGTCGTTGCTTCGACGTCAGACCGAACATTGTTCAACGCGTATGTGCTGAGCGCCTTCCTCTTCGTGTTCGCGCAGGTGTCATAACAACTTCGCGCAATTTGGACCGCGAGCTACAACGATACTATTGGCTTACCGTGATGGCTCAGGATAGCGCTTCTGTTCCATTGGCCGGTCACGTTTTCGTACTCGTCGAAGTGGACGACGTCAACGACAATGCACCTCTGTCGACAGAGCCCATATATTTTGCCAGGTATTGTTCGCTTCTTGTCCTTTTCTGCCTACGCCGTCTGAAGGCTGTTTGAGCTGCTGGCGTCGAGGAAGAAAATCAAACAACCTGGTGTTAATGTGAATAATATTTGTGTCTCAACAGCGTCAAAGAGAATGGCGCTCGTGAAACTGAAGTTTTACAAATTCTGGCGACGGACCCCGATGCTGGCTCTGCTGGAACTCTCACGTACAGCATTGTGAACAACGATGCATTCAAGATCGACCGCACAAGAGGTGAAGGCTGTTATCAGTTACGTTTGTAAATGCGTGGGAAAAAGGTGGCTATTTCGCTGTAGCCCGCGTGCAAACCACAATGCCATACTGCATTTTCCTTATATCATGCTTAAATTTTCAATTTGCGATGTAGAACATAAAAACGATAAAAACGTGACAATGTTTTCACGGTGCCATAACACCTACTCAGGAAGAGACGCAGTGTAGCGCCCTGGGCGGCGGACTCACGTGCAACTCACGTGAAATATAACATGACGGCAACACACAAGCCATACTTTAAAATGTCACAATTAGAGTGCTGACGAACTGCACTGAAGGTGTTTGTCAATCGGAATGTCGGAATGACAAAGTTCGCTTCACATTGCCGTTTTCAGGCATGTTCTCACTGCCGCGAGGATTCCATGTGTCGTCGAAACGCTAGACGGCTGTAAATCCGATTTTCCAGCGAGCGGGAGAATGCGTGCGCAATGCGTTTTATAATATCACACGTATGCGTTTTATAATACCACTACTTCGATGGGAGGTGGGTCGGCGTGTGGATAGATCATGCGGAAAAGGCCACGCGTTGGTGGTGATCCACCAGTGAGTTTTCACGTGTCATTACGTGCAAAGAAATAAAGGTTGGGTTTCGCGTTATGAATGCCGTGGTATCGATCCCTGCTCACAATTTTCGCTTTTCTCAAAACACGAACGTTAATCAGTCGTTTCGTGGGAAAGCAGTCATGGCGCGTATTGTTCAATGACGTTAAACCTCAAAAGGTTGTTGATGTGGTGAGTTAGACTTATGGTGGAAATAAAGGTCAGAAACCTTTCAATTTTGTTTTGGCCGTGTGCAACTACGTCAAACTTTGGCTTGTTTGTGTTACACGATTGCCGAGTGAGTTGTTACTGAGCAAGTAAATATTAAAGACCTGGACTGGTTGCAGTGAACGCCAAAAGGAAACCTGATCTAATACTCGTTCGTGCAGAAATCTTTTGAGAAACACGCACACATATGTTGAAATGATTTCGCGGATTGGTGTAGTAGATATGATGCCCGCCGTTGGGGTCGAAAGCGCGGATTAAAACCGTCTGTTTCTGCAGCTTGTTTTACGAAATAACGTCTCAGCGCTGTCGGCTGCTGAGTGGATGAAGCAGAAGTGAACAGATGTTTGCGACTAGCCTGTTCAGTATTGACTAGAACTGCGTTACAGAAAGAAGCGTTGCGTTAATAATGAAGTTTTTACTGTAACTGTAGTGTAGACCGACAAGCTCGAGGACGAAAGTTGTTGTAGAGGAATGCTTGGCACGACTTACATTTTCATATGACAAGATTTTTTGAAGAAAAAGTAAGAACTGAGATGTCTGTGGACCTTTCCAACCTTAGTCCGGCTGATAACCAGATGCACGCATACGTTGGCTGCGTTAAGTAATCTCGTTCGTGGTATACAGGCGAAAGCACGTTATGCTGGTCGAAAGAAATTGCTTCCTTCCACGAAAGTCAGATATTTTGCAACAATATCGTGATTGATCTATTGTCATGGGGTCACACGCAAACCTTTGCTGCGAGCCTTGGACATATCAGATTGCTCTGTGGTCACGTGATATATAAACATCTGTCTGTCGCCAATACGCCGAAGCGCAACTCGAAACTGTCCAGGAATTACATTGCTGACGCTGTTCTCTCCCGCCTTTCTTTGTTGGGCAACAAAAGGCCTTAAAGTCAGCATATGTTTACACTTGTAATATACAATCTTATCTTTCAAGCAAGCGGTGGCCTGTTGTTTATTGTTTGAAGTGACCTGAGTTCACCATACTCTCGAAAAGCACATTGTTATCATCGGCGGTTGAGAAACCAGCTGCTGAACTACTGGCTGTGCGACTGTGCGTGCCTGGAGAGCTCAGTGGCAGTAGTTGGGCTTCATTTGCTTCGCGGCATCTTCGTTTTCACGATGCAGTAGGCGATAGTCCTAAACGACATAGATGTATTGCGCCGTTACGATCGTGCTTGACTCATAGCAGACAACGAATTCTGAATTCTTTGACCACATTATCCGTTTCGTAATAGTATGCCTAGAATCTTTGGTTTCAGTTAGATACACCGCAGAGAACACGTAGATGGATTTCCCGCGAGGTAGCGCGATTAACTAATCGCGAACGACATTGTTGTCGCAAGCCGACTTTCTGCTCTAAGGTCGCTTTTGAAAGTAGTGGTGAAACGGTGTTTGCCAGGATGCGTTTATACATGACGAGCACCCGTTCAGTTGAGGTAAAGCCAATTGCGAAATACTGCGAAATTCGTGGCAGGTGAGCCCACTCTCCGCCCTCGCAGACTGACCGCGGACACTTTCACAGCAAACCACGCAATAGTGTGTTGCAGTTCACCAATTAATCAGCGCGGTCTGAATATTGAAACAACAGCTTTTTTGATTTATGGCGTCACCTCACCGATCGTGTGCTGTGAAACTCTTAACTTGGACGACAGCATCCGAGCTATTTCTTCACAAACTCACGGCTCCCACCACTGGTTTATGGTTAGCTGTCAACTTCTTTTCGCCAGCGTTTAACTGCAGTCAGCGATCAATCTTTGCCACTGCTTCTGCTTCGTATCAATTTTCGTTTTGCAGCATCGCATGACGCTTGTTGACATTGCTTGGCCTGTAAAAGATTGTAGTTTCCTATTGCATTGTTTGTTTTGGCCCATCCGGTTATGATTTTCAGCTACCGCGCACCTGCCCCGGACCGCTGCAGTTTCAGTTGCGGGTCGCAGGTGAACCCGTGTCGCTCCTTGTTCATCAACTCCGTGTTTTTACAAACGTCAGCCGGTTATGCTTTCGTTAGCGCTGCTTGCCGCCGAGCGCCGTGCTGGGCAGTGCTCAGTTAATCAAAGTTTAATAAAAATCGTCGAGGCAGGTGTCGGTCGCCTGGTATTTTTGCGCTGATTGATGGCGCGACGAAGTATGTGCTGGCAACGTGCCTGCCAATAACACCAGCGCTCGCAGTCGTCGTGTCCGAGAGTGACCGTCGTTGGAACAAACAAAGAAAGCGAGAATGAGTGCATGACCTCTTGATCATTTCGCTTGCTATTGCCAAACATTTGCTTTTGGTGAGAAAGTTGAGTTTCTTTATGGGGCCGAAGCGAGTTGTTGAGCACGTAAAAGAAAACTGTGAAAACCTCTTTAACTCCCAGCGGTGTTTATCGACGTCATTGACCTAGGTTGTCCAATTTAAGACTTCTTTTCTAACAAATGGCCGCCACCGCCTTCAGACTGCGTGCGTTAAATACCTATCGCAGTCAAAGGGCCTGTGTTGGGAAAGTGGTTGTAAAATCTGAAAAATGTGTTGCTACTTTGAGTTTCTCGCAACTTTTACTTAGTAAAAGCAGTTAAAATTTTTTTTCTCACCTGCAGCAGTGCAATCTTGAAAACCGTTTCAAGAAATTTGATATATTTTTCGCAATCTCCAATGCACGTTAGTGTCTATGTTGCACACCAAACGAGCCCACCTGCGTTATCTCGTGTAAATAGTGATCCCGGTTTCACAACTCAGCAGTGGTTCTCAACACGGTGCTCCGCGTTGCTTTGCACCTCCTGCTTCAGCAAGAGGCGCCTTTACCCGTGCGATGTAGTCATTCCGATCCACTCACCAGTCAGCAGCTTCTGGCACTAAACGGTCTCCATGTTATTCTTGTTGTGCGGTTCACAGTTACTTTAAAATTTAGTCGCGGCCATAGTGTTTGCCGATAATCTTATTGTGTAATATTCAAGAAATACTGCAAGTCAGGTGCTACAATCAATTGGATTGTGATGCAAGATGTGAAAAAACACATTTTTCACCGGTCAAACGAAATCAAACAGGAATATTCAATAAAATTGTACAAGAAGGATTACATCGATAAAATAACGAAGGGTGTATTTTTGCGAACAAGTTGGAGATTCTAGTAATGGGCGTGTGTGACTTTCACATAAGTTGCGATACGCTCCCCTCCCACACGGAAACCTTTTGTGAACTTGCAGTGACCAACAATACAACCACAACTGTAAGTTTCAAAGAAGACAACGATTTGCCGCCAAGCACATCAGGCATGTTGTAGCTAAAACCTGCGAAGAATTAGACGCAAATTGCAGTGTCCACCACCTCGTTAGCGTTGATTGCCTTTTCGTGGTTTTACGCTACTTACAAAGCAACCGCAAATTAATTTGCAACAGTGATTACTCTAAAATTATGGTATTAATTTTCGGTTCGCATTATTGGTGGTATCATTTTTGACAAACAATCAATTTGTTTTCAAAACGCAATTGCGATCGCAAATGCTTTTATAACTGACCGCAGCGTCCACTTGCAAGCCGTCCCCTTACCCACTTGATGGGGAAACTCTGGACTTAGTTTCGCTTGCGCAGGCATGGCGCGTCGAAACCGTGACTGCGAAGCTACTGAAAACTTTCAACAGTCAGTCTGCATCTTTGAAGTATCGACGGGATCGCTGCGGTTTTTGTCTTTGCTGTAAAGATCAGTGAAGGTGTTTCCAACAAGCATGGCATTTTCTGAATGGTTTGAAGAACCGCCATTCTAATGTTTGAACCAAACAATGTCTGGTTTACTGATAGTTTTAAGACATCAGAAAAGCGAGCCGAACTTAGACCACGTGTGAATTTAAGTTGGACGTGGTACGCTTGCAAAGCAGTGACGCGTGCCTTGAAGTGACGTGTAACCCTTTGATACGCAAGGTTGCTAATGAGCGCTAACGTAACAGTGTTAAGTATAGCTCTTTTCTGCAGCTTGTGTGCTGAAGGATTTTCGCGTCCCCTCGCTTGGGCACCGCTTATGCCACTGCCTGTGCGCTGCTCATTCTTGAACAGTGCGCAGTGTTGCCAGATTCTTAAGATGCATTACTATGCATGATATTGTTGTGTGTACATTTTGTTTTCATGGACCCACCCCAAACGCTGCAACAACGTTGTGTAAAATTGTTGCAAGCCTTGCAGGAATTCCTCGCAGGAATTTTGTTATTTTGAAAAGATCCTTTTCTCTACTGTCAATCGTAATTGTTGGGATATCCATCGTAGAGCGTAAGAACGTACTGAATGAAACGCACCAGAGTATTGAGTGTCTGCTCGTGTTTCCGGCAAATAAATGGCAAAGCCTACTACTATCAGCACCTTATCTGCACCATCTCCATGCTTTCAGAAAAAAGCATACATTTTCTCGTAGCATACCGATAATCGCATTGTACAAGTGTTTGAGCCATAACTACAGCTTTTAACTGGTCCGTTGTGCAAATTTTTCAAGGTCTTGGCGATGCGCACGCTTGGTTTATCTAAATCCGTAAAGATCACAGTCGAGATATATTGTCGGAGGCGTGAACCCCAGTGGAAGCGTTTGGCAAATTTTGCAAAGCCTCCGAATTGAAACCGCGCCATTGGAGTTCACTGTCCGCGCCTGACGAAACGCGACTTGTCTTTTCTTTAATGAGCGGTTTCTTCGTACTCGGCGCTATTTGCTGGCGACGAACAAAATTGCCTGTTATTGTTATGCGGTAATTGTATCTTCGTCTGCTCAGTATGGGCTTTTTAAACCACTGGTGATTTTCTGAGCGGCTGCCAATTTCGCATCAACCCCATGTTTTTACGGTTGGTTGCGAATAACGCGCTGAAAGTGGACCAGCGGAATATAACGGCAATGTTTTATAGGTGCTGCTCGTTTTGCGAGCTGTTCTTATTTCAATACGTGTCGCGATGCTTTTTCTCGAATGAGCAACACAGACGTGTTCTGCGTTATGCCGCTATCCCTGCTCACAGTTTGCTTTCATCGGCATTCGGTACTTTGATTTCTTGGCCTCCTGTAAATCGCACCCAGCAAACAAAAGGCGAGACAGAAGTGTTTATTTTGCGTGTGTTGCTACGTTTAGCTTTTACTCCTCGGCAATTCATCTGCCGTTATACCGAAACATTAGGAATTGGTCAGCACTTCACAGCAACTTGTTTGTGACCGTTACATTGCACTGGTTACAACTATGGCTTCAGGCGGTTTAGCTGCAAGTTAAACTCTGTCACCCGTTGTTGTTTGTTCACTAGAGTAGGTTGTCTCCTATTTTAATCGCTTTTAGAAATAAACAACTTTTGCATTGTCTTCTAAGGCAGCATCGGACGACTTTGCAATACTGGTTAGCTCGTGAAATGGTTCTGAGTGCCCTTGCGCGTCATTTGCACTGCGCGCAGTATATGGTAATGTTTGTTTTATAACTTCGTGAGCTGTGGTTCCCTAACTTCAGAAATGTTGATACAACGTGGAATAATAAGACGAGCTAGTTGTTTTCATACGCCTGTAGGTCGTCGCGTATGAGTTGGTAATGAATGCATGTCGTGTGAAACATGTGTTACCCATTTCTGTTTTGATGTTGCTGAAGTTTTTGTTACAAGAAGCGAACACGAGTCAGTCAATGATTCTACTCAATTCTTCTTACAGCCCGTTACTTTACTGTTGCGAATGTTTACACGAAAAGACCCTCGGTCGGTTGGCGGCATCGGCAAACTGTGCGCTTAGCACTACAGTGCTTCACTGCTTCATTTTAGATCCGCCTCTAACCGCCATTGCGAACCGGCAAGCAAAGCTAAAAGTGAACTGCCTAACTAACTTGTAGATGTTCTGTGAGCTTACATTGGATACGAAAAACACAGCACCGTTTGCGCCCGTCACACGTTTCGTTTCCAGTCGACAAACTGTTTCATATGTTGAGGTTTAGAATGTATGCTCTTGATTCCTGTGTTAGAGTGAAAGTCTTTTTCCTTTTCTTTTTATCAGGAAACTACAGAGATGCTGACTGATGTTTGGCGTTCTTTAATGTTTAGCAGGTCAATGATAAAGTGTGTGCTCCCCGAACGAAAGGCTGGGTGATCGATCCACGGCAAAACTGGTTCTTTTCAAACGCTCAAACACTCCGAAAAGAAAATAGTTTCCAGCTTCGACCTTCCGCCAGTAGCCGTCACCCAACGATTACAAAAATAGATCGGTGTCTGGAGAAAATGGTGAAGCAGCAGCAATTATGCATGAAAAGATACGGAATATTAATGAAAACAGAAAAGATTAAAGCTAACGTTTTTCAATTTAAAATGGCTTTGCCGTTTGAAAAGGTTTCGCAGGTGGCAGATAGCGCCTCTATGTCGCTTGACAAACCATGTAATTTCCGCTTGTCAGAAGTAAGCTCTACGGTAGGATTAAACGATGGAGCATTGAAAAGTTTAAGAATGAAATCATGCTTGCCATCTACTTTTCTGCCTTAACGGCTGGACATAAGCACTTAACACAAACCGCAAAATCATTCCGTTCGTTTCCCTATTTACACATGAGAAAACTTTGCTTCCTCCATGGATCTTTGGGATGTGAAATGTGCCTGCAAGCATTCAACAACCACGCGTTTCCAAACAAGCCGCCAGACGGATGATAACTCACCGCTTTGCACGGTTGGTTCGATCGGTCGTCCTTCGATTGGTGATGCCTTCTCAGCGAAGCCTGGAGTGTTATTGAAAGAGTTGCAGCAAACGCTTTGCTTCCGTAATTCTACGCCGATGCTGGTCGCAAGTTCGTCGCAGAGGTGCGAGTTTGATGAGTACGGAGGTATGAACGGATGACGGCTAAGGTTTCCTCATTAAAGTCCGGCCACCTTTGACCGCTTTAAGCAACTACGTCCTGGCCTGATATCGGTGGAACTCCGTGGGGCATACTGGCGTTTGATGGCTTGCAGACATCTCTTCTACCTCAACAAAACTTCCAAGCGGCAATCAGTACCTCGCTCTTGCCGCTCGCCTGACCGTCGTCATTGTGTCCGTGTCGCGGCGTGACGCAAACAAAACGAATAGAAGCCCTGCTAGTTGGACATTTCGCGATGTTCTTGTTTCACTGAGCGGTTCCGTCGCAACCTCATCACGAGTGCTTATCGAGTGCCCTTGATGTGTTTCGTTAAGGACCTCGCAGTGGCGGGATGTCTGAATGTACCCGTGGTGGTGCAGGAATCCTCTGCTACGTTTCTCCGCTTAATTCCAGCACTTTACGGATTTCGAAAAAGCTTTGATTACGCAACGCAACGCTGGTTGGTATTCTGCTGGTGTTTGTTTTGGTGTTGACCAACGTGTGGGTTTTTCGTGTGGGTCATTTGGACTGCAGAGCTATTCGTCTGGGAAACTGTTGATGTGACGTTGATCGCTTCTTCGTCGTAAAACTTAAGAATTCTTTGTCGCTTGACCAGGCTAATATCTTTGCTTGGTTATGAATCAACGGATAAACTAGCTTCAGCCACAATTTCCAATTTCATTGCGATCTACAAGATGTTGGATTGGGGCAGGATTTGTCGGCTGAGGTTGCCAACATGAAGCGTTGGCAATCGCCACTTCTCGTCTATGAAATGTTATCTACTTGAGGTGCGAAAAAGTGCATCGCCTTTGAAGACACGGTGATGATGCCTCAACGCTTTCATATTTTAAGCATCTGTGTCTCATTTCGCGGTTGTCCACTTGTAGAAAACGAAAAC
>JGI24158J21664_10002241_pt1 | contig 23208 bp, 20 predicted proteins | sample Ectturendosymbi3_FD_21664 | JGI IMG/M metagenome (IMG submission 21664) | reverse complement strand
TATCAACTTCAATCTTAACATGCACACTCTTTATCCTGATGGGATCCAGGCCCGTATAGCCAGGTTTTAAGGTTTGCGGGTAAAATATATTTTAAGGGGGCAAGATTTTTGTTTTTATTATATGTGTTTGTTTTTATTAACTAAATATAAACAAAAAATTTCTGGGCACAATAAAATTTGGGGGGCACTGCTCCCGAATGCCCCCAGAGGCTGCGGGCCTGATGGGATCCATGCATCAACACAACTTTCCACCTGAGGGTTTACAAATACCCCCACCACAACCTGGGCAAACTTTGTTGGCTCAACACTAGTAAAAGATTTTCCACCCATCGTTCAGCTCCGAGAATCATGACGGTTAGTCGAAGAGATACCAACAACATCCTGGGACCTCGAACAGTTTGCGCTCTTTTTTCATGAGTGAAGTAATATTCCAGTTCCAATCCCTGGCTCATGGGCGTCGGAAGAATTTTTTTCCAGGGGGGCCAATAGGGGATTTTTCCAAAAATTTTGTATGGGGGGCCAAAAGTGGCGAAATTTAGTTTTTCCAACTCGAAACTAAGAAAACAACACTTTTTGCCAAAATTTTTCAAAATCCGGGGCCTTGCCTCCCTGCCAACCCCTTCCGACGCCCATGACCTGGCCTATGGCAAGATTGGGCCATTTACGTGCTAAATTTTAGTCTCCCAGAGTAGAAGTACTCTGTGCTGTAACCATCTGCCTGCAGATGCATAGCCGGCGCAAGTTGGGGCCCCCAGTTGTGGATAGATGATGGGGGAGACTGCCGCATATTTTTCGAAAGGGCCCCTCTGCCTAAAGCCCGAACGCGGTCCTTGGTCACGTGAGCGACGACAGATGCGCCATGGTATTGATTAATTTTGCGCATGTTATGGTAGAAAGTGCCCAAATTATGCCCGACAAACGGCTAGCGCCATATGCAGAGCAACGTATGCAATATCAGGGGAGTATCAGGGAAAGGCGTTGCCATGGGAACATTTGTGTAGGAGAGGCCTTGTACCGAGTTTTGCTGCAACTGGAGGCATGTAGCAAGCACTCCACCTGAAAGGGGAAAAATCCAATTGATTCTGAAACGAAAAACACTAACTAATTTTATGTTTGAAAACAAGTTGACAAGTTCAAAAAGTAGCGTCAATATCTATACTCCAAAGCACGTAAGACTGATACAAATTTAATCTTAAAAGGTGAAAGTCTCTCTTACAGTGTTGTCGTTTTGTGGGACTATAGGTAATATACGTAAATGATAACCAGCAGTTTCGAAGGAACAAAGTTCACTAAACCATGATTCTCGAACTTTTTCTTGCTGCAGACCCTTTCACTGGCACCCAAAACCGCTGCGGACTCCGTTCTGTCAACGTTTTTACGATTATTATTGAGAAATTAGATTCGGTCACTTCTTAGCCTGAGCACTTCAACCACCGTAACAATAAGCAAAATCGTTTAAAACCCCTGTATTAAGCGATTTAAAAAAAACCCTGTATTAAGCGATTTTTGGTTTTTATTGAATGTACATTGAACGCCTTTTGATTAAATCTAAACAAATTAGCGGTGATGTCCAGTGGCGAACCTGGCGATTTATTATATGCGTGTTCAAGTACCATGAAACAACTGTCAATAGAATTTTGTTTGGCTCGCAATGACTATAAAATCAAGTTTGGATATATTTTTACATTTTGTTGGGCGTTGCCTGACTTCGGAGTAACCCTAGCCTCGTGTGCTTATTATATTGCTTACAGCATGACTGATTTTATAGTCATTGCGAACCCCACAACGACTCACCACACGCAAAAGCTAAAGAGGAGCTCTATAACATTTGAAAATGACATATCGGCCTACACATCGTATTTGACAAAAGATAACGGAGGATTGACACCTCTAGGTTTGCTGTGAGCTTTCGAGGAATTTGCTTTCAATGCTCTGCTTTCATAACTTTGCGATGATTGAAACTTGCATTCCAGTAAACCGAAAGAAAAAATGCTTTCTTTGTGTAGCGTGACCCGCTGTGGTTGATTCAGCACCACGCTGCTTGAAACTAAATGTTTGGCAGTTGGCGTCAGTTTTGCTTTCCAGCTTTCGTGAGGCCAGCTATCTGGTCACAGCTTGTGTTTGAGACTACAATTTGCGTGTTTTCTACAAATCTTGTTTTAGTGTATTCATCACTTCTCTCGTAAGCCTTTGCTTGCAATTTGCGGGAGTAGCGGGATTGAAGATTCGTAAACTATATGACATCGGTTTCCTATTCCTAGTACAATGATTTGATGATTGATTCAACTGCATCACCTTTGCGGCTTTACAGGGCATTTGGAGACGGAAGTGTCTTCATCTGAATATCCTTTTTTCTTCTTTTTATCTGTCAAAAAATCAATAGTTTCGCTTTGGCTGGCTTCCAACTTTTCAAAAAGTTTTGTTTGTTAAAACTTTTACTAACTTGTATTACCACATTTAACGTTCGTCAAAACTTTCTCACACAGAGGTGGGGTTCAGATACCTGGAAACATATAGTAATACACTTTGGAAAAAATACTACAATATTATCTTACAGAACGTTGTTTGAGCATGAGCGTAAACTTAATCTAAAAGTAAAATCATTTGAAGAAATCTTGAAATGCATGCTTTCTGCTGAAAAATAAAAAAAATATACATACGAGAAATGAAAATAGTACCGCACTGAGCCATCTCTTTCGGGGTAAAACTTGTTCGATTTTAATAAGTTTAAATAAATCTGTTGCCAAAATAACCGCATACTGAACGCAAAAAATGGATGAGATTTAGGAAAAAAGAACGAAGTGAAGAATGAAGGGATTGAATTTTTTCTTAGATTCTATGCTTTATAGTTGGACTACGCTCAAAACAAGTACAACTATTTTCATGAAAACCAGCTTAATAAGACCTCCTGAACAAGTAACGTTTATCAAAAGCTGCTGCAGATCTCACAAAAGTAGAAACGTTTTTCGGAATGTTTCAGTTAAAGATCTCTGATCGAATGCACTGGCGTTTTCTGCCTAATAATAACTTTTGATACATCATCTTTGAAAAACACAATCTAAGTACGGCTCGCATTCGCTTGTTGTCGTAGTAAGCACGCCAAACTCTAATTTGGAAAAAAGTAGCAGGCAATCACTATGTAGAACGTTATTTTTTGCCGAAATATCAAATCAAAAGTTTACGCTGAGGGTAAATTGTTCATTTTTATAAAATGTCACGTGCATCTAAACTTGCCTGTTTTCAAGAGTTTAGATTTCGGAACAAGCTGCTTCTGATTTCCGGCCTCGGTGGACATCTCGTCTCGTTTGATTCCGATTCAACTGAAATCATGCTTGAGTTGCCAGCACAGAATACGTTTCTGCAGTGAGAGCAACAGCGAATTCGTTGCATAAATTTTTAATACCGAGTGTTTTTAAAGCGCAGCTGCGCAACAGGACGACTTCACAGAAAAAGTGCTCGCGCCACATCCTGTGCGTTTTTTTCACAACGTATGATAGACATCTTTCAGCACGTTTACAAACTTGATTAAAATGTAACTTTGAAGCAGGTTTCTTCTTTGAAAAATAATTTGTCGGGCAGTTGGTCCAATTTTCATCTCTTTGCGCTACAGTTTCCTTCCGTTGCCACTTTCCAATACGGTTGCAGCACTACAAGGTGGTAATCCAAGTGTGCAACAAACTAACCGTGTAGGAAGACAAAGCAAGACATGCTATTACAACGCAGAAGGTAAGCCTGCTTCAGCCGCAACATTAAATTTCGTCGAGTTGATAAAGTGCTCCCACCACTGGACAGGGTTTGGAAAGTTCTCAACATTTGTACCGCACCGCAATATTCAATTTCAAGCACACACATCACTAAATGTTTATAGTCAAATGTACAACAGTTAGCCAAAAAGGGATGTTAAAATAGAAAAAATCTTCCGTTACCCAGTATCCAAAATATGTAGAATGATGCGCAAGGTCGTGCAAATGTAGATTTTCTGCGTTGCTAGTCAACGGATCGCTGTTTTAATTCAAATTTTGCGAGGAATCCTTTAACCGTGTTCGTCACAAGCACGTGGCTTGGACATCCACAACATAGAAACGTGTGAATTATTTAAAGCTGTTGGCAAACACCGACGTGTCACCGGATTAATTACGTTTAGCGGTTGTGCCATCGCGGTGCAGAATCATTGCGGCCTCAAGTGCAAACGAATCATTCTGCAACAACAGGGCCGAACGGGATGAAGACACGACGCGAAATTAATCGACAGGTGCGTTAACTGCCGCCATATCAAGTTGAAAGCGTAGTTCATTGACGGGGAAATGTTCATGGGTTTGTATTATCCCATGCTGGAGAAATGGTCTTGATAAAGAGTTCGTTTTGGCAAATTTACCGCTGTATGCGGTTAGAGTAAGCAGTTTCTAACAACTATTTTCGGACTTTTAAATGTATGACATGCCATAGGCGTAGCCAGGGGGCCGGCCCCCCAAATTTTTAGAACACATTTTTTACGTTGAATCAGTGAAGTTGCGAAACCGAGCGGAATTCCAAGAACACCTTGGCTTATCATAGCCGTGGTCCTGCTTCCCACCTCATCATTGGATCAACGAACTGACGGATGGCTCCTACTCTAGGTCAGTGCTAAGAATTCCGCATGGTGTTCTTTTTAGTCTGCCGCCGCGCTAATGACAAGATAAAAACACGACCAGCGACCACTGTCTCCAAGTTTCATACCGACAACGGAGTTTAAAGCTTGAAGTCAACGGCAGCCAGGATGTTTGTTTCGATCTTGAGATTCTCTAAAACCCGCGTCAACAATGAGCCAATTTGAAAGGTTGTTGTGCAACTTATGGACTTTTCTCATAACTCTTTGTTGAATAAATCTTTACGTATGTTTTTGTAAATTTCGATGAAAACTGAATGAAACGATGAAAACGCGTGTTTGGCATCTCAAATCCGGTTAAGACCATTGCCATTGCGTTATTACATCTACTAATAAACAATTGAAATATTTTTCTCTCCCATGCTTTTCTGCGCAGAAAGAAATTACAGCAACGACAAAAAATGAGTTAAATTGCTGCAAGGTCGAAGCCACATTTCGAGTCTTTGGGTCACAGTTCACCCTGAGTCTAAAGTTCAAAACAGAAAAACGATTCTTGTCGTCAATGAACACTAACGGCTAATATACGCATTTAAATATATTTGTCAATCAACGAAAACATAGACGGGACAACAGCGTCGAATATATTGAAAGGTATGGAGAACAGCGACGACTTACAGATACCATGACTACCACGAAAAAGGTGAAAACTGCGCAGAAACTTTTTAGGCGCAGAAGCTAAGCGTTGACGTGCCTTAGGCTTTTAATAAATATTAGCTAATTGCCAAGCAACGAGCTGGTGCAGACCAGACCAGGCAAAGCTCAACCTGCGTCCACGCTTTAACGATGCCACACAACACTGACTTGGCAGTTGTGAACTGACATGTGCCAGCAGATATTAGCTCAGTTGTTACGCATTCCGCGCAGTTGAAGATTTTACTCGACATGGCCGCGCAGACGCTGCCGGCTTATATTTATGAATCGGGTCACCTTTATCCAAGTATTGTGGGATTGAGGCGGAAGCATGAAGGCTCAAGGTCACGAGACAATAGGCTTGCACGCAACAGGCATGACTCGCAGCAAACGACGACTTAGAAAACAGTAGCAACAGCGAAAGACGACAGGCGGCCAGTAGGTACAGTGACACAACACCGTCAATTATAGTTGTATATCTGCAATAATCCAGCAAACCAGAAGCTTTTCCTCTAAAGCGAAGCGCACTGCAGTGTTGGACAAAACAGGTGATTTGCAAACATTCTGACAATGCAGACTAAATTGCGTGGTAAAGCACGGGCCCTGACAAGAGCAGTTCGTCCGCTGGTGTCTGTGCGTCGAACGTGAGTCGCTAAGGGCGTGGGTTCGAATCCAGCATATTGCACCAAGTCGCTAGTAATGACTGCTGCGTACGTTTTTACTCCTCGAAACGGAGACGCCTATAATGAACGAAAAGCTCGAAATTTGACTTGCGTGTCCATTCTTTGGCATCAAACAAGTTGAGCTTCTGCCGGAAATAGCAAGAAAATTTGGGGAGCGCTTTGAAAAATTTATAGCAGTACGCCCCTTATTTCAGTGTGTAGTGTCGCAAGAGAGGCACCATGGAAATGCGTTCTTTGACGATAATCTAAAGTGGGAGGTTATTTTACCACACGACCACACCGTCGCAAAATTGTGGTTCAACTTTGGCAAACGCATTTTCTTGTACAGTTACGACACAATACTTACAGTATTTGAAGATGCTTCAAAAATCTCGATGCGCGAAATGGCTGCGTAAGATCACGATTATTTTTATATGCTTTTCTAGGAACCTAACGAACGCAAACGTCTCCGACAGATTGCATTGTGTTGTAACAAACAGGAGACGCGCGACGACAGTTGTGTGCTCGAAGCGAGCTTTTCGCTCAGGACAACTACGAAAGCGGCAACGAACACATCGCTCGCGGTCGCCGATGAAAACGACGCACATGTCGCCGGAAAAAGCCGAAGACAGAAGCGATGGACTCGTTGCCGTTTAAAGTGACCGACGGCGATTTGCATCAAAGAGACACAGTCATTTTTTTTTCAAAACAACCGGGGTAGCAGTAGCAAGGGAGATATAACCTGGCATTCTTTCAACAGGGGGAGGGTGGGAGACAGGTTTGTACAGGACATACACGACATGTGCAGGAAGAAACGTCCTCACGACGTTGAAATCACAGCGAAAATCGCCTGCCGGGTACAAAAACTCGTAATTAGTTTTCCGTGAAATCAAGGTTATTTTGGCACAAGGCTCGCAGAGATCTCTTTTCGACATTTTCGTTGATCAAATTTTTTGTCTGATTAATCACTGGTGGAGTTTAATCGAGACCTCTGTGGTTTTGACGGATTGGACGCGATTTTTATCGAATTCTTCCAACTCGAATGCGAAAGCCGAGTGTTACAGTGAGTGAGGAATCAAAGCGATTGCCCCGCAACAGCAACTCACACGCACTGCGAGTTTTCATAAACGACAGAACACGGATACGAGGAGTTGCTGGCAAGATCGAATATGCTTCGTAAAGGAAACCTTTCCAAGTCCACATCTGGACAAACCAGTTTATAAACACAAACTCTATAACAACGATCGCCGTGGCAAAGCGCGAGCACGACGCACACTGAAATACGATGTTGCCGTTCCATGTTTTCCACGCTGTGGAATAAAAATGCGCTTTTCGTCCAGGTTCTTCTCTGGAAAACGCGCCAAGCGTGGAGCGTTGCACCTGTTCGATCTTGCCGGCGTCGAGCGGGAAACAGAAACTGCATTATCCGGCGCCCTTTATCCACATGGCGAACGCGAGCCGGCCGCGCCTGGCGATCACCTGGTGTAGTACACCCGGTAATAAAGAGTCTTGGACCGCCAAAGCGAGTAACTGTTGTCGAACTTGAGGAGGTAGACTCCGCGACCAGGGTAGCGATGCGAACCTGCATGAACTTCGAGGTGTGAGTCGCGTCGGAAGACGGGAACGATCTCGTCGACCGGAGGACGGTTATCGTTGAGCGAGCCTCGTTCCAGATCGCCGGGTTCTGCGAAATCAAGTCGCGATCGTTCTTTCTTTACAGACTGAAACAGCCTTTTTTTGAGCGTCCTGGTAAGTTTGAGAACCCAAGACGCAATTTACGCCACAATGTCTGTGTGCTGAGCTGTTGCAAAGGCTAAGCAGGGTTCCTACGCAATTTTGAAAATGAATTTCAAGACCTTTTCCAGACATTTTTCGGACTTTTTCCAGACCCAACATTTCCGTATGACCTATCCAAGTCAAATATAAGTATTGTAAAATTTAACACGATATAAGTATATCAATCTTGAATAAAATATTATGAAAATATATGTCAAACGATCAAGTCTTGAAAGTTATGTTATTTTTCCATACTAACAGACCAAAAAAATTTTTTTCCAGACTTTTCCCGACTGGAAATTTGCAAAAATTTTTTCCATGCTTTAAGACTGCGTAGGAACCCTGGCTAGGACTTCTAGAAGTCAAATAGAATGAAACACGCATATCGGTCACGGTTCGGTGATGGCAGTGTGTCACGTGAACCAGCACCTGAGCAGGTCTTGGCAGCGCGCAAATTACTACATACAGCTGCAGCCGGAACATTAAGAAAAACAAGTTCTTGACATGTTCACCTTCATGCGGTGTCGGCCAAATGATCAAGTGACTTACTATGTAGTTGCGTTTCCTACAGAGATGTTTTTTTGCTAGTGTTGTCTGTTGATGCACAAACCTAATGGGTAGGAGTCTTGATAAAGCCATTCATCGAAGTAAAGGTTACATCTAAAGCAGGGGTCACCAGCGTTTTTGAAAGTGCGAGCTACTTCTCGTGTACTGATTAATGCGAAGGGCTACTAGCTTGATGCACACTTCGGAAGTAAACATTTTGCTCAATTTACCTTCAGTTATTTTAGTATCGATATTCGTTAATGTGAAGACATTGATCATGCTAATATTGTTTTTAGAAGAAGCCCGCGGGCGACCGACTTGGTCCTTGCGGGCGACATGTTGGTGACCCCTGATCTAAAGAGTGACTGAAAAAATTTATGTCAACCTGCGTCAACCACCGCGAACAACGAGAGCTCACCACTTCTTAGTCACGTCGCAAAGAGCTTTAGCAAAGAACAGGACGGTCTCTAAACAGCAGCAGCCAAAACAAAAAAATCATCAAACCTTCGTCCGTTTCATCGTCAGAGCTTTCGCCGACCTGCACTGAAACCTGGTTTTCTGTCCCTGCGTCGGTCCATTCGAAGTAAACTCCAAATCCGATGTCGTACGAGTCGGTGGCGAACTCCCAGAACACGTAAGCACCTGTTGCCAAACGGCAAGTGTAAACACGATGACGACACTTTTTAGGCTGCATTGGAAAATTTTCATTGGCGACATTTTCGCAAACGACTCGTCTCACTACGATTGCAGAAAGCGCGTCTTTTCTTGGGGTCTCAATCGCTTTCCAACAGTAAAATCTCGTCCATACTGCGATGCCTTACAACACTTGCTCCCTCCAGCAAGGACCACCCACAGTTTTGGTGAACTTTTGCGTTTGAGGTGGGTAGGTATGTTTTCGAAGAAAAAAAGGAAAAAAAGCTTTTGCGTGCAAAAATCGCCTGTCACAGACTCCCCTCCTCGGTGCATGACTGTGGTCGGGATTGTAAATCAAGGTGAACAAACAGCGATGTTCAAAACNTGGGGGAGCGGGAACTTGTCGATACGACGCCACTATCTGGCACTCTTGCGCTGCTCGCTGCCGGCGCAGAGAGAACCTTCGCAGGACGACGTCGTGAAGACGTCACCTCAGGACGACTGCATATCAACGCAGGCTCGCAAGTGTTCGCAATTTGTCGCTCAAGTAGCTCGAACATTTTGAACTGCGTCGTTTAGTTTTTAGAAAAAGTTCTGCAACACGTTTGTTCTAAAATAAGATGAAAAAACACTACGTTGCAAAAATAGTCCGGGAATTTTTTATAACTTTCGTAAGGCCTGCGAAAAAATCGAGCTTTGCACCAAATTCGCGTGAAAATGAAAATTCGAAGAAACCCGATGAAACTAGTCCGCATAAACAAGTTTTTTGATGATTTCAACCAAAATATTACTTTTAATCGTATAAGCCTTCTCGATTTAAATTATTCGTAAAACAACAATACAACTCTTACTCCATGAAAGAGATTTACTTGCAGAAGACTTGGAAATATTTCATATGGACGATGAGACAAGTTAGAAAAACAACCATATAAATCTGAACGCGGCAAGCTTCCAACTGCTCATCTGAAAGGAAGCAGCGAAAGTCTTTTGAAAACCTTTTCTGGCGCACNATCGGCAAAGCATTAGTTTGGATCGGCGACATTTTAAAATGCAACGGGAAAGCGCACACANACCAGGATCAAACCGAGAAACCAAAATTTCTAATGAACTGCNGAGAGTAGAAACAGTTGATGAGAATAAACATGTAGGTTGGCTGTGGCGGTGGCACGTGAAAAAAAGTGATGAAGCATNAAAGAGCAGCCCTCAGCTTCATTAACCACTGAAGCAGGGCGTTCTCGAACAGAAAAACGGTCGGTGAAAATGTTNACGACCAATTAAGCTTTTTTTCATTTTTTTCTAAAACGTCAATCTTAGGTCGATCACTGATAGGCGGCAGGCATGATTCGAATCCGAGTACACAGAACTGTGAGAGAACGAGTGCGACTGCTTGCAATGTTATCACGCTCGTGCAACAAAAACACAGAGCATAGAAATTTTGAATGCTGCAGTATCGCTTTATGATTGCGACCAAACGACGCGAGAGAAACCATGCCACTCTACCGGCAATGAATAAGCAAGGTTTGAAAACCAAAATCGTGANGCCAGCCTTTATTTTCTATNGTAATTCTNATGTCTCAACCCTACCTGTCGAAAATGTACGACGATTTCACTGTAATGTTTGGAAGCAATGAGGATTGCGTACCTACATTAACTAAACCGCATTCCACAGAACACGCATTCAGGAAAGGCGATGCGAACGTTTTAACAGCCAAACCTCCTCCAATATACAGTATATTGCTGCAATCGCTTCTACCAAAGGGGTTGCTTGCACAGTCTAGCTAAAGTAGTCTTAGCTCCAGCAAGCACGCGCAAGCATTTCTGATTTCAGCGCCACCATCATTTTGTATTAACGACCACGGAAAAGCGAAGTCTGTTTTGCAAACGTAACTCCATCCGCGTGCTCGGCGCAATCAAGCTCAAAAGAACTTGTCTACGCGCAAATGGCAGCGTATGACCGAACGACAACCTTAACTTGATTGTTTGGCGATGCAGAATTGCAACTGATCAAACCGGCAGCAAAAGAGATGACCCAGCACGTTATCGAAATTACTCAGCAAACACGCACGACTTCATACTCGCCTTCTTCGTGAGTTGGAACGCGAACAGTCACAACTTCACCCCTTCCAACGTTCAGCACCGATTCGGGGTCGCGGCGTATTTGTTCTTTGAACTCGTCCAGCTGGGGCCTCGTCCACAGAGACGGCTCTGCTATTCGAACTACTGAGGCTGCGCAAGTGAAAAGTCACGATAAATCAGCGCAGCACACAATAACCACGTCAGGGCACTGGGCCCTTTCAATGGCGGGTGAGTGAAGCTATAAAACATTTTCCGCAAACAGGTATTGTTGACCTTGCTGCATTGCGAATTGCCCAAATAAGTTTATGTTCATCCTTCCAAACAAAAATTGGACTGTTACTCAGCCACATATGACGTTGCAACTGCGGCGAGCAAGACTTCTGTGTCCTGCCACATTGCTTCCTGTTTAGAACATTTAAACTTTATTGTCATGACTTTCCGACGGCTGGGACTTCATTCTAACTGGACTAAAAAACGTCCAGTTATGCTGCAAGGGTTACTCATGCCTTATACTTCAGAATTTTCTAGCATTTACGTTCAGTTACAGGTCAAGTCCATCATCAACATTTGAAGTCAGCACATCCACAGGGAGAACTTGAGCGCCCTCAAGCGGAAACACTCTATCCCATGGTAAGAAGTCCTTTTCACGGCCAAGAATCAGACATTATGATCTTAACCAGGGGTCTCGAACTCAAACTGCTCCGAGGGCCCAATGCGGACTTATTAAGTAACCCGAGGGCCGCATAATGACGCTGACGCAACAATGGCGGTACCTGAACCTTACCAGAAACAGCTTTCACGCTTATTTTCTGCGAAAGATATCATAGGTACTAGGCAACTTATTTCTAGCCGACCTTACGTTCGTTTAAAAGGAACTTGTTCTCTCGCTAGCCGCGTACTTTTAGACATCGGTGAATAAACTAAATAACATAAATGTTAAAATTCCCAAAAAGCATCGCGGGCCGCGTATTTGAGACCCCTGATCTTATCAGAGCATATATTTCACGTACGGAGTACGCATCTTCAGCTCTTATTCAAATAGAATCAAACATGCTTGTCAAGATGTGTAAAATGCTCACACTCTGAAACGTCGTCTTCTGTTTCGGTGTCGTCCTGCTGATCATCTTTCTTCTCCTGCTGCTGTTGTTGCTGGCGTTGGTCATTTCCGTTCACTTGCGCTTTCTGTTGTTGTTGTTGCTGCTGCTGCTGTTGTTCCAAGTAGACCTTCATGTACTGTTGATAGTGCTGCTCTTGCAGGTGTCGGATGAGAACAGCTTGCTGAAACAACATTAACACTTGAACACAAGCAACCTTGAAGCAACACAAGCGACGTTAACGCGCAGAATGCATGGGAAGACGCTTTGAATGACTTGTTTTATAAAATGACTGTGCTCACAGCGAGCGGAACACACTGCCTTTTACCTGAACAGTTGTGACTTGACTGTTGCACTCCAGCAGAAAACGAATCTAACAATGACTTTGACGCAAAAAATCACGAACTACATCAGAAGTTTGTACTTTAAAATGTGAAACGTTGACGGTTGGAACTATCAATATATGACAAAAATGCTGAGAAAGCACAGCCTAAGGAAATTTATAATGCACATGCAAACCGACCTGCAAAGAGAGAAATGCTTAGCGTGGGTATAAGTGTAAAAAGACGTGAACGTATACAAAGACTGATCAACGGAGGCACTTAGCATTTAAAAAGCCTATTTGCTGGATGCAAGCGCTTCTTGACATTGGACCTTGATATAGTTGAAGGGAAAATAAACGACCAACGACAAAGGTTTGTTCAGTAATTAACGTTAGTCTAGTGGCAATCGACAAACGGATAAAAACATGTAGTATATGTAACGTTGCTTACAGTTAAACGAGGGAAAGGTCTAAACTGTCCAGGAAATAAATGGTTCAACGATACTGTTGACACTTATGTTGCAAAGCAAATACAGTAAACCTCAGTTAATTCGGATTCGATCTGACAGACAATTTTATCCGGCTTGGGGGAAGATCCGGATTATCCGATGACGTTTGTTTCCAGCGTGATGTTATGCAGATAGTAGGTTATCGCTCAAAATCACCTTAATTGAACTGGTGACCCAATGATGAAAATTTATCGATACAGTATGACTGCATGTACTTACACCAGGGTTGTTGTAAAAAAACGACCCAAAAAAAACCACCCGGGTTTTTTTTTCAAAAACCCACTTAAACAAAAATAAAATCCACCAAAAACCCACTCTTTACTTTTCATTTGAAAAATCTACTAAGATGTAAAAAATAAAATAAGCAGGGCACTTCAAACAAAGCGAACAGCAAAGAAATTCGAAGGACTTGAAAAAAAGAGAAGAACAATTCCAACAGTTTCAGTAAATTCTAACAGTTATCCTCTTCAGCTCTGCACACGTGGTATATTTTAACCAAATTTTCTGCCTTCTCTGCATCTAAACGTTTTCTAATTTAGACCATACCAAGGCATATGTTAAAAAATACACTCTGTAGATGCTGAACTGCACATAAACTTGACATGAAACAGCAGAGTTTGTGTGAGAATGGTTGTTCTCTGTTTGCTGTGCGCATGCTTGCTAAGACTTACCACTTAGTTGTGAACTGACCAACAACACTTTGCGAAAACAAAGATGGGGTACATTTCTTTACCCTCAATTTTGAATGCCATAATAGGTATAACAAGTCATTATTGTGTAATTGTGAAAATAGTGATATTGCATGATGCAATAAAAACAATTTAGAATGTTTTTTTCGTTTTCCTTAAAAAAACACAAAATCTTTAAAAAAACAGATAGATTGTTTTTTTTTTTAAACCCGGGTTTTTCTCAACCCTAACATATCAAACGAAGAAACCCGTAATTTTCAGTAACTTTTCCTTATGTATACCTATTTGGAAAGTAAGACTCTTCTGTTGTGAATAAACATGTAACTGCAATGTGGATTAGTGTTCGAACGCTCGGTTGCGAAGCAGGTAAATACGGATGGCGAGATATAAGAAGAGCAACTTTCATCTTGAATAGGCGAAGATCATGATTAAACAAATCGGATTATCCGAAGCTATCCTCGCAGGCATCTAACCTGCAGAGCTTCGTCGCAAAGCAGCCACTGTCTCTAGCACGCCGTGCCATGGAGCCTGGACATTTTCTCCACCCAGCGCTCACCTATCCACCGAGTGGGAATGCACGGCGTCTCAAATCGAGACGCCCATTTGTGCTCGCCGCACAACATCTCATTAGTTCATCTGACAACAGCAACACAAGTGCGGCGCTCTGGGCGGATCACCAATAGAACGCCGAGTGGTTTGCGAGCACTACGAGGCTCCATACTTTCATCCCCGACACCGGCAACTCCCCTCCTGGAATGGCCCTGCCAAGAACAGCGTGGGTCCGGCTTAGCCGCTTCCGCACCGGTGTCGTGCGTTTCTGCTTCTGCTTGCACAAATGGGTATGGCCTCCTTTGCGGCCTGTGAGTGTGGCGCAGAAGAACAAACCGTCGAACATGTTGTCCTTCAATGTCCAATTTATCGACCTCCCATGGAATGCACGGCCTGGTGGTTCTGGATGATGAGACANTCGATTGGCTGCTCAACACCTGCNCCGAGATCTAGTGCAGCCAAGCAGTTTTTCAACAACTGGCTCAAAAGACAAGGCGACGATCCGAAGCTTTTTATTNAGAAGAACATTAGAAATCATTCTTGCCTCCAATTTCATCCGAATTAGGGGAAGATCCGGATTAACCGAAGTTTGCTGTATCTATCTTAGCGTAAATGGCCCAGAAAATGATACTTGGCGTCATACAGTTTGCAGTATACCGACCGATCACGGATGATGATTTAATGATGTTTTAATGAAAGCTACACACTAACGTTGTTGTTTGACAAAGAGCACAAACTCGTCATTCCTATAGGAGCCAACAGTACGCATTATGAACAACACCGCACAAACCATTTCAAACATGCTAGGATTTATTGATGAGCCTTTGATACTAGCTGAATCAAGTAGTGAGAAATGACCTGTTTCTTCCTTAAACCGACCTGGTGAAATCAAGATCTAGCACGCCTTGTAAAAGATGACGACACACAAATGCACATTTTTGCACTATTTTCATGAAGGGTGCTTTTAACACTCCACGCTGAGCAACCAAGAACAGTAGTCACGAACAAATCTGATATGCGTCACTGCCACATTATCGATAATGTGGACTCTGCTTTTCTGGTGGTGTCATTGGCAACGATGTCCTGTAAACACTACGAGCTCTAAGCATTTGAACACGCATCGACGAAATATCTAACTAATCCATAGAAATGGGACACGTCACTTGTTTGCTATGCTCGGATGTATGCCTGGATATAACAATGTCATTTATGAGCAAATATATAGTCGTTGATAGTTGGTATTGAGGGAGGAAAACTTGCACCAATAAGTTATTGTTATCTTTTTAGGACGGTAAGTCTTCAGTTTAATTAAAAAAGTAGCTTGTCACTGTCAACATCACAGGAGAGAATATGATTTCGACGTATTTATCACGCTACATCTGTTTCTCGCATTAACACGCTCGTCAATCACGTGACAAGGGCAAATACAAGCAGATCATAAAGCTTTTACATGTTGACATTGAAGACTAGAGTTGTTCGCTTTGCGACCAAATGGATTTTGCGGATAATCTGCGAGGGAAAGCTCATCTCATTTTATTTGGAACAGTCCAGCTGGCCATTTCTCAAGCCCGGAAAAGTTCAAGCCCTACCAACACACTATAACATTATGAGATTGTGCATTCAAACACAAAGGTCGGCTGCCTCTGTGAATCACTATCGACAAAATCCACGAAATTCTTGGTTTCGGGCAGGCAGTAAGCGTGAAAAATTGACTGACAGCATTTTATCAGAGGGATCTAGTCGTTGTTGCAGGTGCCAACTGAAATACCGGATTTAGTCTTGCCAGGCCTTACTTTAAAGACACGACAGGAAGAGGCGGAACTCCCATGGCAAATAAAGGAACCATGGCGGTGTGCGGTGATCAACAACACATCCTACTTTACAACTTCCCCTTTTTAAAGCACTTGTCGATGTGACTTAGACACTAGAGGTGAACACTTGTCCACTGGACAAAGTCCAAATTCCGCATCCGTTCCAACTACCGGAATATTAGCTCCAAAAAATTCGAAAATTTTAAAGTAGACTCCGCACAATTTTTAACACTACACGAATATATATTGTGTGCATGTCAAGCTGAAAGAAACAAACTTCTTCACACAGAAAAGACTTTTTAAAACTGGTGCAATTCCCATGGGATGCAATGGGGCAGTGGACTTGAAATTTGGACACGCTGGACAGTCACTTGTCCGTACACGGGAAGTAGTCGCAACAAAAAACTTGGGTACTTCTAAGAATAGGCATGACAAAACGAAGTTTAGGAATGACCAAACGCTACTGTTATCCCAAAGAATTTTTTGGCTAAATTTTGTGAAACAGTTGCAGACAGTCATTAACTCCAATGTGTTAGTACCGCCTTAAAAAAGATTGCTCAATACGAAATTGTTTTCTGTTCAGATTGGAGAAAGAAGCATGGCATTAAGTGATTATTTCCGTGAAGTAAGTCACAGGTTGTGGAATCAATGGTTTTTGGGTGGAGTCGGATTGCTAAGAACACTAGGAGTCGAAGTCGGATTTTTTGTCCGACTCCGGAAGTCCGATTGAATTATTTTTTACTTCGCACTCCTACGTTAGGAATCCTAACTCGTGCCTGTTGAAATGGTACAATTTCTTTTGAACATTATTGAAACAGATAATTCTTACTGTGTACCACGATTTCCATTGATTGCCAGTTGCCACAAAATTTTTGACAGCCATCTTCATTCACGTTATATGAAGGAGCCGGGACTTGGTGTCGGACAGTTTACCTCCGACTCCACAACCCTGGCTAGTGATATGAAAATGGACCTTAGACTGCATCTGGAAAAAGTCGACCAGGTGTTTCAAGCAAGAAAACATGCGAGACTTGTCCATCAGTTCTGTCGTTTGAAGATAAAAAAAAGTCTCAATTTTATAAACACAAAAACTTCTGTGTGAAGGTAAAATAAGAGTGTTTAAGTTTACAAGAAGGAATTGTTCGCATAGGTTCCTATTTCGAGCATGCACGAATTTTCGAGTCACTAACTGTATGTCAGAACACAACCGAATATATTGCAAGGGCAATAAGGCTTTGAAATCTGTAATATATTAGCTATCACATTTGTTACAACCCAAGAATTGAGGTGGATTTGTTTGGAAGAAGCAGTTTAATTTTCAGCAGCACTGACTTTCTGCAGTGATTATTGCTTACGTTTATCACGCAAATACATGTATAAAAATAACAGTTTCCCTACTTTATCAACATATGCATGGAGACTGACTATCCTACTAACATTTAACTTGCTGTGTGACTGTCAGGCACTATTACGAGCCTAACGGGTTGTGAAACCCCTAGAAAAATAGACTAGTCTGCGTACGGTGACCGTGAGATCATCAGTCTAAGTTTGCTACTGACACATGCGGCAACGAGTAGTGTCAGACAACAAAACAATTAATTTGATCAGTCAGAGGCCAGCAAAACGTATCAAGGTCTTCTGAATGCAGTTGCTGGCGATACTGTTCACCCAACATCCACAAGCAAGCGGGATGGAGTTGCATAGATGATAAGTGTCATTCCAGACAACACGAACTCCACTTTGGACCGTTGCGTAAGAATGGAAGATCGAGGCCAGTAGTTCTTAACCTTGTCTCTACTACGCCTCCCGTAAGTAATTGTCCTTTGTTTCAAGCCCCCTATTTTTAAATAAGTTGTAAAAGCAAATACATTTATTGGCAAATGTATTGATNAAACTTTCCAGGTTGCGGAGCGCATAAGAGCTCGCGCCCNCCTGGGGAGGCGTGTCCCCCGGTTAAGAACCACTGATCTCAGNGGCAAAGGCTTCCACACAACATCTNGAGCATGGGTCTTTAACCCGGGTCCATGAATGTGAATTAAAGGGTTGATAGGCTTTGTTCTGACATTTCGAAAGGGTTAATGCGCTTTGCAGATATTGCGATAACTACTGCGACGAACCTAATTTCGAATAATTTCGAGTCCGTGACCCGCAAATGTTTAAGAAACGCTGATCTGGATGGTTTGGCTTTAACTTATTTCGCCAGGCTTTTTTGTCATGCGTTCAATGGAATGTTGCCAATCTAACGCACATTCACTTATTTACTGCATACAATTAGGGTCTATTCTGGAACTGCGAACTTCACCGCATAAAATAAGCAGGCAATCAAATCCATTACACGAAGAAATGGTAAAACATGAATAAGGTTTACAACGATCACATAGCTTTAGATGAGTTTCTCTGGTAATACCTTCCGAATAAACCAAATACATTTTCACGCACCTGCTCCGGATTTCCAGGGTATTGTTGCGCTGCATACTGCTGAAACTGCGCATGGGTTTGAGCGTTGAGTGCAGCCATAATTTGCTGTCTGCATAAAAAAAAAACGATTTCAAGTCAAGCAAATGGCATCGGTTGTTTTGCCAGATCAAAAGACTTTTCCAAGCAGCGTATCTTAACGAAATCTAAGCGCACATGCGCATTTTCAACGTGGTCATTCATATACAGGCACAGTTTACATGAACTTTTATTTCCGTTACAAGTTATGCGAAGCTTGTGGCTTGCCAACTGTAAAATTGGTCATAGTGAAGACATTTAACTCTTTAAAATACGCCAGCACTTCCGTTCATTTCAAGCTGAAAGGTCGCAGCAGTTTTTATGCAGTAAGCGCCAAACGGACATGTGAGTGTACGTCAAGATACTAATATGCGACAAAAAGGCGTTGTTGGTTTCGCTGGTCAAGCTGAGAAGTTATATTCCATTCGGTGACGGCAATGAATTATGTTGTCACGGAGGAAGTGACGCAACAAACTGTTTGCTCAAAGAAACAAATTAAAAGAGTGAGACCAACCAGGCCCGCAGCCACGAGTGTCTTTCGTAGGCTCTGACCACCAAAATGTTTTTGTGACCCCCAAAATTGTTTTAGACATTTCTGACGATTAATGCGCAGCATGAACTTATGAACTTATTCTTTGTGTCGTAGACTTCTATACTCCTCTTACTAGTTTCTTCATCCCCTGGCGCAATATTCTCGGTCCCACAGCCGTATCATTTAAAATGGTTTGTTCGTAATTTGAATTGATTAAACGCTGCACATTTTTGTTACACAAATTTATGGCCGTATTAAATGGTCAAGTTACACTTTTGCCTGTGGCCTGATTACTTAGTTCAAAAACAGGTCTGTTTTTGAACTGAGTGTTGATTGAGTGTCACGTTGTGAAGATAAATGATTGTGATTCTGACCGCAAGCAATCTATTATACGTTTTAAATGATACAAAGTTGCACTTTAGTACAGGTTTTGACGGTCAACGAAGTTTCCAAAGACGTTCAGCAACGCGCACAGTTATTCAGGTAACGACTGAGTTATAGTTGATTATGCATGCAGCATCAGAGGATTGTTTCTTCTTCCAAATGCAAAACGTAGGCTAAGACTTAAAAACATATTTTTGGAATTAGATTCCAATTAGAAAAATCATGCCTCCTAATTTTCAACCCTAGTTACGGGTCTGAGACCAACTTAGTATCAAATTGAAATACAAACATGGATCGGAAACGCAAAAAGTTTCACATTGATTTCAACTGCCACAGTGAACAGCAATTAAAAAATCATGACGAACTTTTGTTGCTCCTGCGCTTGTCTGACTCGTTCTTCTTCGGCTCTTTTCTCTTCCAATTCTTGCGCTTTTTTCCTTTCTTCCTCTTCTCTTTTCCGTTGCTCTTCAGCTATTCTTTTTTTCTCTTCTTCTTCTTTTAATCTGGAAATGTTTCAATAATTGTCCTTAGGAAATCATGGCACAACCGTTTATTCCAGTGCTTCGTAATGCAAACGCAGTCGACGCACAAAAACATTGCCAGTGAAACAGCAGTAAACCTTACACACCCAATGGTACTCTTCTCAGGTGCTAGTTCACATGTCACAAAATTACAAGTAATTTTTATTCATTTGCGTGTTTGACTCATACTCATGGTCCATGTAACAAGGGTAATCGAATTACACAAGAACACACCTAAGATTTGTCATAAGTTCATAACACATTACGGCATAGGTGCTGAATACGGGAACGCGTCGCACGGCCGCTACTTTTTCATTTTTTTGTTGAGCAATTCATATAAGAAGTATATTATTCTGATATGTAGTGAAACGTTTTCGTATACAGTTAAGGCATGGAAGACTTGAAAATTGCAACGCAGCTTTAATCATCAGTTCCAAGTTGCACTGCAGAGAGAAGCACATCTCCGCTGCATGTGACTTTTACAAGACGATGTGAACGAGGAACGGTTGCACAGCAAAATCCAGCAATGTTTGGCAAGCAATAATTTACACAGTCCCACACCAAACGCTATTTCGAAACTTTGCGGAAAACAGAACTTTTGCTAATATATTTCTGAGTTTGATGTGGTTGCTGCTCATGTACTTCCCATTGCCCTGTATTGCATGTGTGAGGTAGACCGTACCTTTATCGAATATCTGCGAGTTGCATACAAAATTGATACTGGTGTGAGAGCCGCTATGGGATATTTCAACCAATATTATTTTACCAATTTAAACAGGTTTTGATGTCATATTTTGACGGTCATGGATTTCGCACGCCCGTAGAAAGTTCAAACTGGGCGCCTATGCACTACAGAGTAGGCGTTAGTCGAAAAACACAGTCAACACTGAGAGGGGCAAAACAATGAAACAGCGCACCAGACGTTTTGCATTCACTCATCGCCATACAGGAAACCGGCAGTGGAAGCGAAATGAGGACATTCTAACATCATGCTTTGAAATAAAAGGATAAAAAAGTCGGATGGGGATGCTCCAATTTTGTGTATATGATTGTCTATCCCAGTGCTTCTTAACCTTTTTCGATTTCGTTCACCCCAACCATTGGTTGCTCCATTCCCATTCACCCTATTGTGAATGTACGGCCAATGTGACAACAATCATAGTACAGTACATCGAATGTTCCTTGTTATACCACAGTATTTTCTCTACTTTATACACAGCATGCTTTGCGCCATGTAGCAAATTAGCTAGGATCTTCAAATATGTTTTGATTGCAGATTCAGCCTCGCAAAATGTTTCATTGTTTACCGCGAAAAGGACATGCCAGACTTCGACCTGCCCTAAATTTGACGGCAGCACAAAAGACTCATCGAAATTTATTCGGGTATGTATAGTACAAAAGCTATCGATCTAGTTGCAGCAGACTGCCCGACATGGGCTAGAACAGAAAGACAGGAAGTTAATATAAAGCGTTAAACTAATGGCCACAGTGATTTGTATGACATGCGATCCTTCTCAAACGCGGAGAAATTTTTTCATTCACACCAGGGCTCGACTTCTTGCCGAAACATTACATCGCTCACCTTTTCCTTTCTTTCTCTTCTTTTTCCTTCTGGTGCGCAATCATGTATGGTCCGAATACGGGAACTTTTTGATCAAGCATTTCAATAAACTTACGCCGAGCATCGTTGGATGACATGTCCGCTAAGGAGTTCCACACTCTCCTGTACCATAAAAAGCAACATGATGCAGTCATTTTGCAAACCATCGCAAATAGAACATGTTTCACAATAAACCGTACTTGCGCAGAGAAAACGTATGAAGCCTGACAAGATGCACAAAGTTTCAAACCCACTGCGACGCTTTTGAAACAAGCCAAACTACAAAGTTCTAACCCAGCGCCATAGAGAAGAACATGACAATCATTGACAGTTCAACATTTTTACAAAAGGTTACGACAGCCATGCATGAAAATGACCTTTGACCTTGCTAGAACTAATGCAATTTTTGCCTTTCTGCAGGTGGTGTAAAAGTGTTCATATCAAGGTTGTTCGCAACACCTCGTGCTGGTTAGCAAAGCCTCTTCCTGAATGATATGGATTAAAAATACCAGTGATAACATAATGAGCAAAAAACTCAAGAGTGGTAAAACAAGATCCATCTTGGCTCGGAGCAAACATGAATGGCCTTTTATCAAAATCACGTACGGTTTTGAAGTCGTGCCCGATAAATAAACGCACCACTCAACATAAAGGCAGAGAGAGTCATATAAACAGAAATAAGTATAGATTCACTGACTGAAGTCAAACTATGCAGAAAGATAAGATATAACAGAACACCAGAATCAGGTTTTTGCAGGAACGATACAGGTATTTAGGATAGTATGAAAGTTTTAAAACCACTGTTGCGCTTATTTGAGGCAAGGTTTCAATGAAACTCCACACTTACCGTCTGTCATGTCCAAACATGTCCAAGTAGCCGATTTCTGGAAGGGATGATTGCTGATTTAATGGTCCGTGAGACACTTGCTTGGTGAGCGCCATCAAATAAACTTTATCATCATATTCCATTTCAAAGGTCCGTTTTCCTTCATTGGCTAAAAAATGACATATCTCCTATAATTAACCACATGATACTGCCTTTTTTGTAAAAGTGCTAAAACTCAACATATCTTGAAATACTATGCTAAGTTTGCAAGATGTGCACATACTTTTCTTTTTTTTCCTTTCAACTTTGTGCAACCTTTCCTTTCAACCTTTGCCCCTTTGCGTGACAGCAGTCATTTTTCCCTAAGCTTTTGGTTCCCACATACAAGCAAAATTGAAACCAGCAAATCCTTTCTGTAGAGTTTATCCAGGGCTGTGGAGCCGGAGCCCAAGCAATTTTCAATGATTACAGCTGGAGCCAGGCACTTTTAGATGGTGCCAGAAAATACGGTCCTAATTCCACAGCCCAAGTTTGTGGGGCAAAGCAAGTTTTCAATGGACCAAATTATTTTGGAGCTGGAGGCAAAAACTTCAAAGAAGCCAGAAATTTGAGTTTTGGCTCAACAGCAGTGGTTGTAACTTTTAGAAATAGCAATTATTTTCTTGTTATTTGACTTGATTGTTTCATCAAATAAATTTGCAGGTGATATAGCCAGGCCTACCATACCATCCTTATTTCTAAGATTTGTTCTTATTTTGCAGTACTACGTCTTAGAAAATATTACTGTCCTTATTTCTAAGAAATGTCCTTATTTGTGACTTGCGTCGTTTATTTTTTTTTATTTTCTGTGGCATAACCATATTAAACAAGCAATATCTGATAAACATACGAACCATTTCTGTCTCGTCGC
>JGI24158J21664_10002240_pt1 | contig 23212 bp, 11 predicted proteins | sample Ectturendosymbi3_FD_21664 | JGI IMG/M metagenome (IMG submission 21664) | reverse complement strand
AGGCACGTAGCGTATATCCAAGACCATAAGGATTAAGTTTGTTAATCACTATCAAGAAGGTATTTTTTGATCTGTGTTCGAAAACGAGTGGAACCCAGTAGTAGGGAGAGGAATAAAAGCTTGCGTGCGCTTTTTCAAAATTAAACAGTCGATTCTTAAAGTGGCAATGTCCGCAGAATGATCGATGACCGAAACGAAGAAATGCCACTGAAAATTCGAAACATGGGTTGCAGGCAGGTTCTTGTACTGGCAACCTAACAATACTGTTATTGTCCAAAAGGCTGATCGCAACTAATGTGATTACCAGGGCAACCAATTTTTTGACCTAAGAACCTAAAATTTTCACTTTATAATTTACAAATTTTGACTTTATTTTGACCTATAAATTTTCTGGGTTTGCAATGCAAAATAGTCCAGCTTTAGGTTTTGAGGTTAACCCAGAAGCATATCCATGCACTCTATGCTTCAAAATAAAAAAAATGGCTGTTTAACTTTGGGGATGATATATTTGATAAGTAGATTAATACGTACACTAGAATTAAACCTGAGAACATCATAAAGTTGAAACACTATATGCATAATGGACTGAGCATTTACCCAACCAAGTACTGCACGACCACGTTTCTTGCCTTACCACGCTTATCCTACATAGTATTTAATCGTCCAGTGGTGAACAAAACAACATTGTTACGTCGAAACTCCCAGCAAACCCAGTATTACTGCAGAATTGCAACAAAACTTGCGAAAGCATATCAATATCTGTTGTTGTTGTTTCAATAAAATATCGATAAAGAGAAAAAAACTGTGCTGCAAGAAACGTTTGACTCAATGATAAATTTTGACCTAATGATACATTTTGACCTAATTATGAATTTTGACTTTTTTTGACCTAATAACTTGGGATTCCCTCATGGTATGAGCGTGAAATTTGGTTTGTGGACGTTTCACAAGCTTTATTAAGGGCAGAAAATTTGAACTTTACTGACTTTTGGTTGCCCTAGTGATTACGTTACAATGATTTTTTCTCAGCTTGACTGGCTTTTTTCAATTAAGCCATGTGTGTTGCGTGAAAACCACAAAACCTCAAACTGGGGTTGCGTAGATGTCAGCTGCCCACGTACTAATCGACGATGATGTAAAAACCGGCTGACCAGGGGCGTGACGAGGCTAGATGGCGCTCGGGGCAAGAAGCAAGTTTGTCGCCCCCATATTTGAACCTGAGACCTGTCGGAAGCAAATGTACTGTATTGAAGGAAGTATTTGTGACATTGTTGGGACTTTTCTACGCCCTCCGCCGTGATTCGGAAGCCCCGCAGTGATTCGGCGCTCCCATAGTGACTCTGTGCTCGGGGAATTGTGCCCCCTTTGCCCCCCTCGTTACGCCCCTGCGGCTTACACTGTATCTTCTGTCATAAAGAAACACAAGGAATGCATGCACAAATATATTGCGTTCACCGTGTGAACTAGAGACGCACCGATCGATTACACTTCTTTGTTAAACGATTCCAATAACCCCGTTTGCCAGTATTTCCATGCCGGCATTTCACAGGATTTCGCAACAAGTAAACCATTTTCCGAAGTTTTGGAAAAATGGCAGTAGTAGAAGCTTCCTGCATACGAAATTGCAGTGGCAACTTTCCGTTGTTTCCAAGAGGTATGCTGGCTGACTAAGGTAATCTCTGGTAATATTGATCTTTTCCTTGCAAAATGGTTGCGCGAGCATACAAACTTGGGATCAACCGTGGTATACATACCGACACCCCGAGTCCCAACCTAGAGACCCTCTTGAGCTGGTGACATGCATTTTTAAGAAATGTTCAAGTACTAACTTCACTACAGTCCACGATAAAAGTGGCACTGGCAGAACTCTGAATAATTGGCGACTTTAACGCACATAAACTGTTGTGCTGCAGAGTTCAAACTTTTCGCGTGATCGGACATATGACAACATTGCGTTTACAATTAAGTAGAACCTTTTTGTTGTACTCTTCCAGGGCAGGGGAGAGGATTATGACAAAGCGTAAGGTTTGCACGCTCGTGATATTTTTTGACAATTGTGAACTGCCCCTCACCCACCAATAAAATGTCTCAGATCAACAAAAACTTTTGTGTCACATACGCATGCCAATTTCCATCGAACAGATTTTCGATACAACAAACAGCTGTTTTTGATCAATAAACTCATTTTCAGGCAACAGCATCCCGGAAAATCTAACTGAGGTTTCTTTCCAAACGTGATGTTTTACGCATTCATGGTCTGATAGTTTTTAACCCACCTTATTGGATTGCGTGATCACTTTAAAGCAAGGGAAAACCTCACAAAAATTAATTTACTCACACTACTATTAGGATTACCCAGGCACTTCTACTTTTATCCTTTATTACCTTCCTCAGTTTTCTTGCTGATTGTCTTTTGGTATCAACTTGGATAATTTCCAAATTCTAAATATAAAAAAGCAATTAAACAAAAAAAATAATGTCTCTTCTTTTATTGCACCGCACTTAGATTTCTCTGATACAGTCTCTTGACATAAAGAATCTAATCATTTTTCCTTAATTGACAGACTGACTTTAATTACGACAAAGTGCTCTTCACGCCAAGTGTAAACTAAACAGTCTGTTAAACGCAAACTTTCGTTCAATCAAATGATTTTACAAACTATTCACGACTTATTCTAGATTTTTTCGTTGCAAACATACCGTGGTAAGCCAGACTTGCTTTTCCTGTAAAACAAGAAAACCACAATAATTCGAGATCAGCATCAACGAACTAAGATGATGTCTACAGGGGTGTTTCTTGAATCAAGAAATTTTAAGGTATTTTAGAAATACTTCTGATTGTTTGCTTGAGTGTGTATAAAACGCAACACCAAATTACGCGCTGGAGTTTTGCTGCCACACGGCTTGGTAAACGCGATCTCTTTGCAGATTTCTGTTAGTGGGACAAAATAAACCATTAAAGTAACAGCAATATTCGCCAAAACGCACCATGATGCGCTCTTGTCATTGCAACAAATTTTCGGTAAGAGACGGTTGATGAAACAAAGCGAAACGATCACTCGAAGTGTTGTGGTATGATTTGAAAACACTGTGAGTAAATGGTTAAGAACAGAAATAGCAAATCTAGTGATAAAATTTTCCATCGCTCTCGAGCAGCACTTCTGATAAGCACCTTGTTTCCTAAAAGCCATTTAAGGGTTTCCAAACTCAAAGTGCCTCCCATCATTTACTCAATTGTGCCAGAACTTAAGGGATAAATATTTTTACTGCACCTATTAAGAAAAACTTTAAGTCTCTTTATTGCTCACAATCGATTTTGTTCAACCATAAAAGTCTTGAAAAAACACCTATTTTTTACGGAAAGAAAAATTACATTGCCTTGGGATTTTGTTGCCAGCAATAAAACTCATTTATATTTCATAAATTCCATTTATAGTTTTGATTTCCCCATTCAAACCATTAGCTTATAGCGTCTATTTTATTGAAAAGTGGCTAATGCCATTGTATCTCTATCAATAAAGGCACAAATTGATCAAAACGAACAAAAATACTCCTGTTGTAATAAATAACTCGTAACCCGAATTATTAGCAACGTTTGAAGGTTGCTCCTGCATTACGTTTGTAATATTTTATCAACAATTTGACCGCAGTTAATACTGCAGTTGATCATTTGATTGCAACAGTCACGAAAAGTCACAAAGTTCAATCTTACACAGGCCGGATGACTGGGTGGGTTGCTTGAGACATTGCTTCTTTAAACGGTTTCGAACTGAGGAAACGTTTATAGGAATCCTTCTTCATCAACATGTAGATGTGCTCAAGGGCAACGTCGAAGACGTATGGCGTTTTGTTTTCCATCACATGTCTTGTGACTTTGTTCGCTGTTTCAGTGTCGATGTTGATTGGCGTGGCGGCGCTGCTTGATATGAACTGGCTGAGAAGAATTGCTTTTGTCAGGAACAATGCAAATGTCTCATCTTCCACTGCGAAGTGCTTCTAATTACACCCGCAAATTATACGCAGGCTATGAGAAAACAACTTCGTATTTTTCTGCGCAAAATTATCTTGACTGCATTTTGCCAAGCAACTGCAACCGCATATCTCAACATAATAACGAACAGCAGTTCTTTGACGACTGCATGCTTAATGAAGCAAGATTTTACTGCAATAAGGAAAATGAACGCTCATGCTCTTTTAGTATTCCAATGAGTGCGAACTGCGAATATGAAACTTTCCTTCGGCTATATATTTGGCACTTGCAAACGTTTGGTGTTTTACGTCAATGTTATAAACCTGTGGGTGCCACAGGTTTGCTGAAACTAAATTTGAATCATCTGCAACTAAGCTGCAAATTAAAACTATCACGTTCTTCGCCTTTGTTTGTTCAGCAACCATCAATAAAGGCTTACAACAAGCTTTACGGAACAGTATTTATATTTCACCGAAACTTTGGAATTGTAATAATACAAGTATAGAAACAAACTGACCTTGAGCGCTTCCTTTGAATGTGCAAAGCAATTTGTTTTATTTCAATCTTAGCTTTTTTCAGAAATTATCTAATGACTTATTGATTTTGAAGTTATCCATCATGATTTTGAAACTATATTACAAGCTTGTAGTAAGAAGTTAAAACAATCTTGTTGAATTATTAAATATTTTTAGAACATTTATCGAAATTAGGTTAACTTGAAATTTTGAAAATCTTAAAATTGTTGATGTTACTCACTCAAATATAGATTTGACCAAACTCTCAACTTCGCTTTTTGGTGCACTTCTCAAACGCACACATTCCTTGTAAAAAGCCAAGTTTTCTTCACTAAACTCCTTCTGAATGTGTTTTTCAAAGTAGGCTTGACCTAAATCATCTTTGAGTAGAAGATCAAAGTCGACAGACCATTCTTTGCACTGCATTTTGTGCGGACCACTCATTCTGCAATAAATTACAATCTTTATATAGGCTACACTGGGATAACGAAATTCAGAAGAACATTAATCAAAGATAAAGGCACACGAAGATCTATGATTATGTGAAATTTAAGAGACAAATTTTTCATTGAATAGATTTTAATAAACTAATCTAAAGTTTAAAAATATCTCTGCTGCAAAAAGTTCTTAAACAACATTCACTGATGATATGACGAGTTTTAAAGTATAACAGTTTGTGTTTCACACACACTTTACCTTTTGCAAAGCTACAAGACAACCATTTCGAAGCACTTATGGTGATATGAGGGCTGATGAGAGACATGATCCGACTAGATTGGTTGTAAACCGGTTAATTATGTCCATAAATATTTTGTCAAGTCATTTTATCAACGTTTCGATCAAAAGAAGATTATATGGCAACACATCAAAATAAACTCAAAAGTTTTATCAACTGTACTTGTTAACATGGTTAAATCATAACAAACGTTGTTGATTCTGCTTGAATAATGGCTGATGATGCCTATCTCGTTGGAAAAATATATACTCGAATGAGATCGCAGTGTCTGATTCTTGGTTGTGAAAAGATTCCTTTCGATAGACAGTAAATTTCTTGTTTCTTAAAGTTGCCAAGATTTAAGGAAGTTTCTAATCCTCTACGCTGTTGAGTAATCCATGGCATGACTCAAACTGCAATCTGTGACGTGTCTGCAGTTTTGAAGTTCAACTAGTGACGGCGCACTGCGTCACATGCCTAGAGCGTGCAGTCCCAAGTACGTCAAGCATGTGGATGCGCACAAGCAACAATAGAGTGAACCTGATCGAACGGGGAATCTTTGTTGCTGCTTGCCAGTCCCGTTACATTTGCAGACTTGACGTTCTTTCTGTTGCGTGTTCGCTTCTCCCGTAAGGAGCCGCAAGATAAACCATCATTATTGCCAGGTCCACTCTCTCCCAGAGTCGTGGAGTTCCAATTATGGATCAAATAGTGTTTGCATAAGGATCAACTGAGGTCTATAGCAATGCAAGGTAATCAATCCAAGTGTGAGAAACCTATGCAGAGGTGGAAGAGATTTCTCCACTCTGGCAACTCCTGGATCTGAACCTGGACTCAACGCATTGGCCAACTCTTTCCTTGGGACTCACTTAGGGAGGCAACTTGTGATCCACTGATGACTGGGCAACTCAGCAACTCTTTCCCGGACTCGTTTTGGAATTTTTCAAAGCGATCATAATCTCTCGTAGAGGTTACGTCACACACACATGTTTTTGTTTGGTTTAGGCATTTCTGAGTGATAATTTAAAATAGTACCACCCAAACCTTTCTTATTTCAGATTGCTTGTACCTCAGGGCACGATATCGTCCGACGTAAAACCAGTTTCATTACAGAAAAAGGTGTTTAAAACCCAAGCCCATCTTCGGAGAACTATTTGGGATTTTGGGACTGAAATTTCTGAGAAGACTATCGATGACATTTGTTTCGTTTTATATTTTCGGGATGATCTTTAAAATTTTTTCATTCATTTTCATGCTCGCTTTTCCTCTCAGGAGGATCATGGCGGCAGCCCTAAGAGAACTTGAAATACCTCACGGTCAACAGAAATCTTAGACAACTCTGCTGGCTCCACAACAAGACGGGAACAAGCAAGGTTGGAAACGTAGTCATTCCACCGGGTCGCTTGGACGACCTCTGGACTGCCTTCCCGATTTCTACTGTTACGTTTTTGACATACGTTTATCAAAATTTTTTGTGTCAGTTTGTTGAGGGCCAAGATGCTTTCATTTTTCATGGTTTATTCCTATTAACAAGCACAAAACATCAATAAAGAAAACAGATGAACAATAAAGTAAATTACTCTGTTGATTCTTTAGGCCATGCAGATTCCGAAAAGTCCATTTTCCAAGGGTTTTGATAGTCTGCGTCTTGATTCAAAAGAGGATCAAAACACTCTCGTTCTTTGCATGCTGAAATGATTCTGAATATCCGATGTACTTGTTATAGGTGGTTCTGACGCTTGGTAAAAGCGATATGCATTGCAATACAACTTCCTTCAGCATTATTTACAAGCTTTTGAGCAAAATATTATTCGATCAAGCGTTTTCACAAATTTTACACCTGGGCAGAGTTGGTTGCTGTCAAACATAAATAGTTTATAGCAGCGCCGGATTAACAATAGTAGCAAATGTAGCAACTGCTACGGGCCCCGCGGTCCTTTGTGCGAAATGCGTTCTTTATCATATGCAAGGGTGGATATTACTGTAGAGTTTAGATGCCCGAGGCAAACTCCCAGAAAAGGGCCCTATTTTGCATATGCTATACAGAAACTGCATTCGCTGAAAGCATGTTAAATTTTTTATTTTGTCTGGGAATTTGCTTCTGCGTGAAAGTACGTTTCTCATCATAAACTTGATCAACTAGAATTCTATTTGAATAAGTTTGCAGCTTAGAATTTGCGTATTATCAATACTCATAGCAGTTCCATGCAGTGCCCTCCTGTTCGTCGAGGATTATTTGTTCATCGTAAATTGTTTGAAGTCATCTGATTTTAAATTGTTCTTTGTCTACACATTAAAGTTGTTGAGGGGCCCCTTTGGCACATTTGTACATAATTTTTGTTTTACTTTGATAAAATGACTTGCTTCGGAGTTTATTAAATGAAGCTCTAGAGCAGGGGTAGGGCACCTGCGGCCCGCGTGAACACTTAATATGGCCCGCAACAGAATTTTCGTTAACCAAACCAGAACACAACATCGCGTCAAAACGAAACCCCATGACAATCACACACGTAGGAAGTAAGTCAAGAGAAGTCCTTGTTTTCTTGTTCAAGTGCATTTTCAATTTGGGGCCGCTCGCTGTTAATATGCTACAGGCCTCGCGTTACCTTAATCCGGCACTGGTTTATAGTGATGCGGTGGTCTTTTGAAATGGACAGCAGTCCAAAATTGTAGAAAGCAAGGCGCGAGAAAGGGAGTTAGGGACAAAGCCAAATAGAGGAAAAAATCCGAATAATGACAAGCTATTAAATCACTTTCGCTGGAAGCTGCTATAGCATGTTGGTTTGTGGTTTCATGATCCAAGCGTAACTGCAGCTCCAACACTTTTGTGGTTTTTTCATTGCTTGTTTTTGTGCTATTCTTATTTTCACAATATATTTCTTTGTGGAACAAGTGTTATTTTTGTGGGCACTTTTTAAATGACTGTGTGCATCTCAGGTTTCATTGCAGCTGCATGTACTGGTCATGACACTCACCGTGCGTGTAATCAAATTTGATGACTTTAGTAGTTTAATCTTCTAAATACATCGCAACAGGCGGTATTAAATTAAAAAATATTTACCTTAATATGCCGAGTCTGCCGAAAGGTTCAAGTTACTAATGTGAAAATCCTAAAATTTGGGCATCAGTCAAATACTTGCCTGCTGCAGCTTGACTTAACACGTCTTGAGGGCGATACCACAGTTTTTTTCTTCTCTGGAATAACTGCACAAAAAGAATACAATAGTCTCATTCGAAAACCACTTACACTGGAAAGAATGAAGAACTGAGAAAAATCAAGCGTTTTCAATAATGAAAAGCCGTTTTATTCTGGCCACTCACTTAACTTTTGATATTTATTATTTACGCTTTCGCTAAACAGATGACAATTGTCTAAAGAAGCGAATGATTTACTGTATGACAAGAAATGATTTACTGCATGACTGAAAAACAAACTTATGGCATCTACCTTGAGAAGATCAAGAACATTCTCTGGTCAATAAAGGTCCTAATGCTATGGCCTTTTCACTTACCAGAACTTTCTTCGCAATCATAAATAGGAGGAAGATTTCGATACAACCCTCGCAACGAGAAGTTCCAACTGTCAGGGTTTGCAGTTCCAATACATTTGTGGTAGCACAGAGGCCGATTAACTTTCCAGAACGCTAGATCCTGCCATCGCTGTATGTACCTTTCCGCAATGCAGCTGTTGCTCTGGTACCTGAAAAATGCCAGTGAACAATACCATGTTAATTTTCAATATATCCCCTCATACCACTTCTTACTTAACCGTTAGAAAGAAAACGCCCTCAAGCGCCATTTCGTAGGAACGTTCATATTGGATAATTTTTTCACTGTTTTCAGATTTGAAATGAACCAAATTTTCAACAAATTCTACGTATACATTTTTCCTTTCGATGAATACCGGGTGAGGTAAAAATCCCAAGACGTGTTTTCCTTACCTTCATCTAAAGAAGCAGTTTTTATTTTTTTGCTTTTTCATTTACCTACCTATAAACTTTGCACATGTGCCAATATCTATCAATTCTGCATTTCGTTTTTCTGCTACTTCTTTTTTAAAACAAGGTTAATGATTAATCAGTAGCAAGCTGAAATATTTGCTTTGAAGCTTTCGCGTTGAATTTGCAATTGTACAACAAAAATGTCGTTGCTTCTAAATGTGCAACGATCCACTTCAACCTTTGTATTGCAGTAATACGCGAAAACGTATTTTGTTGCGAAAAAGAATTAATTGCATCAGCCTTGCAAACTACTTAAGTCTAAGTATCTCATTTTATTTAAAAAAAAACGCTGCAAACAAAACATGCCTACTTGAAATCTGCATTGCACATTTTCATGAGTTTTACACAATGTTACGTTTTTTATTGACAAGCCAGTTATTCTCTAAAGAAGCAGTTTTTATTTTTGCGTAAACTTTTTTATTTCCCTACCCATACAGATGTTCTGAAGTGTCACTAACGAAGCTCCACATATGGACCAACATCTTCTTCAGCACTTCCAAATATTTCTGTTTGAAAAATCGTAACCAACAAGTTGCACTAATTGAAGAAGAAAAACAACACTTTCATGGCAGCTGCGTTTGTGGAAAGTTAGTTGACGCGTGCGAGCCATGGTGCACAAAGAAGGAATTGCAATGGTTCTCTTGTCTGAAAGAAGAAACTCAAAACTTTTTATTAGCGACTCAAAACAATAGAATTGATAATGCTGAAAATTTTCGTGATTTTGTGCTTCATGTGACGCAAGCGAAAGCATCTAGAAGTATTTTCCACTTGAATTGCTCAACTAACAGCTCGTACTCTTTTTATTGCACGTTTGTATTTCTTACTGAGAGAGTACACATCTACTGCACTGCTGTGAACCTCGACAGATATCTATTTTGCAGCTTTGCAGTTTTTTACTGCTTTTAATAATTCGCAACAAGCTCCCAACAACATTTGACACGGGAGTAGCAGATGTTCTTCAACGTTTTGTGTAAGATTACATTATTGAAAATGTTGAAATATGGCAGGGCACACAGTTCTAAATTAAAATTTGTGTTGCAGTCAAGCCTTAGATTTTCTTTTTAACAAAACACGTATCGTTTTATTACAGAATCACAATTAAAAAGTTAAGTGTACCTAATCCGTCAAGCACTGACGAAAACGCTGCAATAAACACACGTTTGTAAAGAGCATACTGGAAGAGGAGGTTGAGACTACTATACCTTCTTTCGTGATTAGTTTTAGCTTACAGCATGTTCGGAGTTTCATCCTCTGTTATAATGACAATAAAGTGCATTCAACTTGCAATGGAAATCTTGAGCTAGTCTGCCTAATGGTAAATCAATTTTGTTAAAAACTGTCACAAGATGATCGCTGTAATCCACAATTTAATTCCAGAGTCAGTTTTTCTACAGATAATAAATTTTCTTGTGGAAAAGTTAAAATTTAGCAAAACGTCGGACTGGTGAAACACGCTTCATAATGTTCGATACCTTCTATTTGCTTTCATTTATCTGGTGCACATGAGAAATACGTGCACTGCAACTTTGGTTGTGTCCTTGCTTTTAAAACTCTAACGCAGCGTAGGGTTCAAAAATGTTGCAAGACAATTCGACGTTTGCACCAATCACGGTTTGAAAGCAGAACTATGAAAGTCACAATTCGGCAGAAAGCTGCCAGAACCATCGCCAGAAAGTCTTCAATAGGGGCTTTACTTTTGTGCAAGGGGGCTTGACATTCTAAAATTTGACCGAAATTCCACTGATTTATAACTCTCATAAGTGAAGTCGGGGGGCTTGGAGTGCTGTTTGGGGTGTAGGCGATTGGTTTTTCTGAGTTTCTGTTCTCTCTTTAACTTGTTGAAAAGTAAAGACAACCAACCTTCTTAACCGGGAGAAGTCTTTGCAGATGAGCAACCTATCGCAATGTGCAAACGCATTAAGTACAAAAAACACATTTGCCTGCCAAAAAAACGAGAATATGCAAAGTAAGACGGTCAGAGACAACAAGCCATGCATATACTTACCGCTTCGTACTCATCAAGAGCAAGAAATGCGGTATCCTTTTTTCGACTAACGAGATGAATAGCTGCAGAAAATTTGCATCTTATTGCTTCTTCACTTAGAGCGAAATTGTGGCTAACCAACATGCATCGGGACAGGAGAGAAGTAATGTGACACTGCATTGCTTTTGTCAGCAGTTACAGTTTTAGGTTTTTGCATCAAGCATTTCCATGTAAACACTAGTTTCCACTTTTATTTAGCAATGAATCTCTTATTTGTGAGCGAAGTATACAAAAAATATACCAGGCTGATAATAACTGTCGAGTCGTTCAAACAAGTTTTGAGTTTCATTACAAAATGATCTCAATAACTCCTACGCAAATCTTACCAACTTCCGATTCCTGTGGATTTATGTTTTCTGTTGGCCACTTGCTGGGGTCCTAGTGTAAAAAGATTTTGTGATACGTTCAACAGCAACAAGAAAGTATAAATAAAACGTTCAATGTCCAACATATGCAACCTGAAGGTTCCCACAGTATTTCTTCAGGTTGTCTTTTTTACAAATGCAATCGTAGCCATGAAAATCTGCCAACGTCTTCAAAATTGTAACAGTTTTGAAAATTATCATTTTCAGAAGTACTGTTTCACCATTAGCATTAGCCGTTTAGCATTTCAACATCTTAAAATAAGACAGGCGTCCACAAAAAATCATTTGATAGTTTGGAAATGTGTAGCTGATTTTAGAATTCAATAAAAAATGAACAGATTTTTGAAGAAAAATCTGTAGTTTAAATATTTTTATAATACACTGCTCTTGCTTTCCGTAAGTATTTATTCTGTAAAACATTTTGCCGTGCTTCTGCAAAGCTTTAACGCACATATTTCTTCTAGAACTAGGTGATTAAATTGCTACTTCACAGAAATCGTTTGACAAATTCGGCAATTTAATATGTACTGTAATGTATAAACTTCGCTTCAACTAAATCAAGCTTAGCGATAAGCCTTGTTATGATAGTTTGGCTGCATGGGAGGATCTATGTGGTCAACAGATGATCCTTGGGCCCAATGTACTAAATATTGTTTGAATCTGTTGCACGTTTAAATTGCAAGAAGTGAAATGATAAGTCAATTCTACATGCCGTTTTTCTGCTACGAATTCGTTTGTAAAGCAAACGATTAATCAGTGAAATCAGTGATTAGTGATTAATCGGTAGCATGCTACAGTATTTGCTTTGAAGCTTTCGTGTCTAATTTGCAACTGTGTACCAAAATGTTCGTTGTTTTCAAAGGTGTAACGATGCGCTATAATAAGGCTCATTGAAGTAATGCATTTCAAGGAAACCTGTTTTTAATCAAAAGAAAAATTAATTCCATCAGCGTTACAAACGAATTAAACTTAACTATCTCATTTTATTTCAACAAAATGCTACAAATACAACATGCCCACCTGAAACCTGTAAAGCACGTTTTCATCATTTTGACAAAGCTTCAAGTTTTTCGTTGACCAGTCGGTTCGACACGGGTAAATGAAGCCAATCTTGCACATCATTGTTGCTAAATGGCATGCTTCTGCAAATATTACAAATGATAATTGTTATGTATTTTTTACATTAGATAAGTAACAGTTGGCAACTCTACAAAATTTTGCAGCAAGTCTGCTAAACGCGCACAGTGTGACAGTGTGAGTATTTGCACATTCAGCAGGAACATTAAGTAGGTTGCCTGGTCAGTCATCAACTTTTTTATAAAGATATGTGAATGCCAACTCAAAAAAGACTGGCTTATCGTCTTTTGAAACAATCATGGGTGGGTTTCGCCTTTTATTTTGTGGAACTAACAATGCTCCTTTGAGCGAAATTAATACTCCTGTTTTAATAAGTGCGGCCAGATTTTTGCGGAAGACTTCTGTGAGGCTTGATGTGCAATAATTTGATATGGGGCATATCGCTACAGCAAGTACGATCGAGCCTTTCTGGTGGTCAGGCAGGTTCTGATGGAACTCAGTACAATGCTCAGTACAGTAACAAAGCATCGAATTATAGGTGTTCAACGTAATAGCGAAACCTCTCTTCTAACCTCCATTCAAGCAAGTCAATTTCACCAACCTTCAAACGAATCAACTTTCAAAAAATCCAGTAACCACTGCACAAGAGCAGTCGCTCGAAATGCTCCCGGCACACCGGTTTTTATACAGTCTTTTTCGCACGGACAGATATCATTGCTACTGTTGTTACACTCTCCACGAAACGTTTGTTTGACTGCATCGAATCCAGAAGATTTGTCGTTCATTTTCGTGACAAGCCAAATCATCTGCAAAAATGACTTAAGTCGAGCGTCTCGACGATGCTGAAAAACTTGATTAGCAAAGCGTCAGAATTTTTTCGATAATGGCTTAAGTTCACTGTGCAGAAATTAAGATGAAAGCTTCATAAAGGACTTAGTGCATGTTCACGTAGACTAAAACACAATCAATACTCCACTTATTCACTCACCTTGCAGTAAATATCTTGTCGAGGGGGGTATTTCAAGTTCTCTCCCAGATTTTTGACTTTCGAAATTGCAAGTTGCTCACCGTCCTGTGAACGTGAAAACCACAGGCCTAAAATAACTTGTCTGCACGCATCCAGTCGCAATCACAATTAAAGAAATAAAAAAGGTTTGATAAATTAACTTATTTAAAACAGATACAGAAAGTGCATTCCATCTTGTCATTGAACTTGTTGGTCATTTAAAATGCAAACGGATTACATTACTCTGGAACGGAATTCTTTTTCTTTCAACAGACCACATCTTTTCTATTTTTAGGAATCAAAGATCACAAACTGTGCCATGAAAGTTGCCTAAATTTATTTATATTTTGCATCAAAACATTTCGATACACGCTGTCAGAGAAGAACTGTGACAGGAAGGCAATGTTTGAACTTTGCTTTTTAAATCATACGGTCGTTGTTTCGTTGCTTGAGTATCAAATCAAGCGCGTTATTTTTCAAAGCTGGTACATTTTCTCATATCGAAACAGAAAAAGAAACAATCGACTTTTGTGGATACTGCTTTTTACAATTGACTTCAAAAGCTATTATTCGTTGGATCGCATGCAATGCGACAGATTTGTTCAAGGACAATTGGCGGTAGGCCGAAGTCTAAATAATGCTTTCTGTCGGAGCAGTTGAATGCCTATGCAAGGAGCGCGATAAGACACTTTTTGTAACTTTTAGAGAATCTACCACATGAGAAACGCCTCCTGCGGTATGCTGGACCATGCCACTGCATGTCACTGTTAGCGACTGAAACATGTTATTACTAGGGATGCATACAATGGAATGTCGAATTCTATGGACTCGAATCCTTTAGCAATCGAATCCAAAAATCAGAGTTTCTTCGAATAATTCGATTCGAAATAAATTTGGATTAAATAAACGTGAAAAATTGCAAATTTGTCGGCAAAGCAAATGGTTTAGTAAGCTTTGCAGTGGCACTCTGCGCTCCTGAGTAAGAGAAAGTAAGAAACACTCAACAAGCTCACGGCACTGTGTTGTGATGTAACGAGCTAATCAACAGGTCGTGTGATCGTTGGTGGGCATTCTAAACACCTCAACGCGATCAGCTCATTTTGGTCCTACCAAGTTATTCCGGAATAGGATTCGATATTATGGATTCGAAATAAAGTTTCCGGAATATTTCAAAACCTCTAAATTAGCGGTTCCCAAACTACGGGTCGCGACCCAGGTCCGGATTTAACTGATGCGAGGCCCTTGGCTAATCCACATGTGTGGCCCCATCTCCCATTGTTGCGAGGAAAAAAATGGAAAGCGATAATCAATTTGCCAAAATCGGAAAATGACGCTCTGAATGTACGGTCAGTAACAAGTTCTAAATAAAACTGGAGTGCCAACGTTCAATGCGCTTGTTGTTACCTTCGACGCAAATGCGTTCAATTACACGGAATTGTTGAAATCCTACTTGGCTGGCGGGAACAGGATTATTAACTGCCGCAAGCAAACCAACCGAAATCGCCACAATTGAAATATTTGACAAGACACATGGCTTACGTTTTTTATAAGAATCACATCTGTTTTTTCTTATCTTTGTTCAAAAAAACAAACACACTGCACCTATACAGTATGTGTGGCGGCATAAAGATTTTAAAGCACAACGTGAGGACCACGTTGCAGCTCGCTTACCACGGCTGTGAAAATCTCACACACACGAGCAAAACACGTCACGTAAAATGCACTCAAATGGTTGTGACTGTTACGTTCACGATTCGCGTGTTTCTTACTTTGCAGATTGGTAAGAATCGAACGCAACTAAACTGTCTCGTGAAAAAATGGGAGGTTTAAAAACCAGAACCGTCGCCAAAATGTCTTGAATAGGGGATTTAAATTTGCGCAAGAGGACTTGACATTCTGAAAATTTGATAAAATCGTTACTGATTTATAGTGTTTCACATTTAAATTTGGAAGGGTTGAGCTCACCAATGCCCACCGTAGCGACTGGAGTGGTTTAAATTTCGCTTATGCTGTCATTATTGAAATACGCAGCTTCACCCTCACCACCGGAAACGCAAAAAGAAGCAGGTTACGACGCCTCAAGAACGGCGTCCCACAGGGATCTGTCCTGGCGCCCCTTCTCTTCAGCACCTGCATCTCTGACCTGCTAACCACCGTCTCCAGAAAGTATGCATATACTGACGATCTAACAATCATACATGCTGATGAAGACTGGCAGGCAGTGGAAGGGGTGCTGACCAAGGGCATGGCAACTGTATGTGAATATCTCCAGACTTGGAAGCTAAAGCTCAGCACTACAAAAACGGTGTCTGCAGCCTTCCATCTTAACAACAAGGAAGCTAAACGTGAGCTGAAAATAAAATACAACAACGAAACCCTGCCCTTCTACTCCGAGCCCAAATACCTCGGAGTAACGTTGGACAGGTCGCTCACGTATCGCCAACACCTTAAGTCACTTCGCAAGAAGCTGACATCACGCGTCGCGCTCCTGAGGCGGCTTGCAGGCTCCGGCTGGGGTGCTGGACCAACAACTCTTCGAATAGCCACCCTAGCCCTGGTCCATTCAACCGCACAGTACTGCGCGCCTGTCTGGTGCCGCAGTGCTCATACCCGCCTCATCGACCCCGCCATCAACGACGCCTTGCGAAGTGCGACTGGATGCCCGCGTCCTGCACCAGCGGACAACCTTCCGATCCTCGCAGGCATCCAACCTGCTGAGCTTCGTTGCAATGGTGCCACACTGTCTCTAGCGCGCCGTGCCACGGAGCCTGGACATCTGCTCCACTCAGCGCATACTCGACCATCGAGTGCAGATGCATGGCGCCTCAAATCGAGACACCCATTTGTACCCGCCGCACAATATCTCATCAGTTCATCTGACAATAACAACATAGGTTCTGCGCAGTGGGCGGATCACCAATGGAATGCGGAGTGGGCGGACAATCCCATACGCCTCCGAATTTTCAACACCGGCACCCACCCCCCGGAATGACCCTCCCAAGAAGAGCCTGGGTCCGGCTTAACCGCCTCCGCACCGGTGTTGGACGTTTCCGCTCCTGCTTTTACAAATGGGGCATGGCCTCCTCTGCGGCTTGTCAGTGTGGCGCAGAAGAACAAACCGTCGACCATGTTGTCTTCCAATGTCCAATCTATCGACCTCCCCAAGGACCGCATGGCCTGACGGTTTTGGACGATGAGACAACCGAATGGCTGCTCAACACATGCCCCGAGATCTAGTGCGGCCAAGCAGTGGTTTGAACAACTAGCTCAAAAGAAGAAGAAGAATTGAAATACGTATAAAGAAATAAATAGCTACAACCACCAAATCAAGTAAGGCCGAACATAACACAGTAAACAGTGAAAATGGTTTTGTCCTGCCTTCTTCATAACAAAATTTTTTGAGAATTCATTACATTTTGTTTGCCGAAGTTTGTCACTTTTAATGTACCGAATGCTTAGTGTGGACAAACTCTCCTGGAGTATTACGATCCTTTAATTAATTTTTAATTCTTTTGAATCTTAAAAAGGACCTTTCGCCTGAGCAGTTAGTGACCATCAAGCTAAGAAATAAGGCTTCGCGTGGTTGCATAAACTAAGAGCCACGAATCTAAGACATCAGAACCAAACGTGCTTTTGTCATTTTTTTGCTGTTTCCTGTCCCGTTGGGGAAGAGTCCTGCGTTTGCCAGTTGCCGCAGTGCCTTTTGTTTGCTGTACAAGCTCATCAAAAACTTCTCTGATTTGTTTAGCATGGGAGCAGTACAAACTTGCGCAAGTACTCAACAGCAATCTGAATTCTGAATGACCTTACTGAAGAAAATTCAAATGGAAAAAAATCACGTCTAAAAATACCAATCGAGCTTTACGCGATACAAGCGCTGACAAAACTACTGTATTGCTCAGTCACCTAAGAAATAACTATGCTTTTATTATAGGACACCGCTGCTAGCCCTACACATAGCTCTTATCTGCAGTACAATCTTGCTTTGATCAGGTGCAGTGACATAACTAAAGGTTTGAGCCATGGGGAAACTTAGCTGAAGAGAACCCACTGGCTAAAACTCAGAAAATACTTGAGAAACAACAGTAAATCCGGTATTGAATGGCTATACAAAAACCCGAAATCACCGGAAAACACTCCGAAAAACGCAAAGCTACTGAAACGAAAAGAATAGTAAATACCAAAATACAAGCTAGGTAGGGGCCAAGTTTTTGCATTTAGTTTGGTAGGGGGGCGGTTCGCACCCCTGCCATTCGTCAGTTATGCCGCTGATCAGGTGCATCTCAAACACGAACAGCCACAAGTTCTTTTGATAGAGTCACACGTAACAATCGGTACGATTCAGCAAACGCAGGACGCAGCCAGCGTGCTTGAGTATATCGAAACAATAGTTGGCATGCGGCTAGACCAACCGTCACATTGAGATTCATGGAAACTTGTTGGAAGACTCTGGCGTTATCACCACGAAAGTTGAATAAAACTAAATTTCGTTAATAATAATTAAGACCAGGTGTTTTTGAGGTGTTTTAGGGACCCAATTCGGGTCCATAGAATTGAAAATCGGGTCCCTAGAATCAGAGAAATCGGTCCCTACAGGTTCATATCGGGCACCTAACATTTTCCTTAAAAAAACCCTAATTAAGACATAAATTTTTGACGAAGTTTAATCTAAATGATCATATACCAGCCATTGACTCTATACGTACCACAGTTTGTTAGAGGCCCCCTTGGATCTTGAGGCCCCAAGCTTAAGCCTATATAGCCTATAGAGTAAATCCTGCCCTGTCGCGACCCAAGCATGGGTCGCGAAGAGTCGAAAAATGGGTCGCGCCAAGGTGATTCAAATCTGTCAAAATGAAGTTTTTTCTTTTCTTTTTTCAATTTCCTTGAATTCTGTCATAGACTGAATTATTGCATCATATGCATTTCATTTGGCTTCGTCTTATTAAAACTGGATTATTGCATCATAAGTGGTTATCCGAGAGTTTTAATGGCAGTGTAGCTACTAGCGGTAACTAGCTGCTAAGTTAAGATTCGTTGAATATGGAAATATTTTGGAGCTGAATCGTTTAGTGGAGTATCAGGGTTGATATTATGAAAGTTTAGCTATGTAGTAGCAGAGTGGTTTGAAACATTTTCGCTTCCTAAGCACGCAACATTCATTTTTTCGATGTTTTAGGTTTGGAATTGGGGTCGTGAGATGTTCACTAAACTTAGATTTAGGTCGTGCTTAAAAAAAATTTGGGAACCACTGCTCTAAATGTTTGATAATGCACATCCATAGTTATTGCCTCACATTTAATGAGAGAAAAAAGAGACCATATAGTCACAGTTTAAACAATAGAGCAAGACACCACTGCATGCTATCAGAATCGTTTAAATCATTGAATCCTATCGTTTTTGCATTTCCTCAGTCAACACATCAACAGACAAAACTTCCGTTTTTAGCGTCGTTATTATGAATCTGCCTTCGCATCACTTCCATCATATTTTGAAACTTGCTTTCTCTAGCATTCGGTTTGACAAACAAACGCTAAACTGCGGCCTTTGATTCTATTAAAAGTGAAGGTGAAACAGGTAAAATTCAGACTAAATAATTTAGACATAGCGGATACATCAAAAGACGGAGGGCTGCTGACTAAACTCAAACAAGTTATAATATTTTTCTCCATAGAAAACTTTCCTCTCTACATCACCCTGTGTTCACGTAAATTCTAATTTATAAAAGAAAAATTACCAAAACTCCGAAATAACTTTTAAATATCGTTTTTTCGTTTTGAAATGAGGCTCGGTTACTATACGGTATAAATTAGTCAAATGTAATTCTTGGCTGACACACACGTTTTGCAGCACAATCGGTTCCATCTGTATTTGACGTTTCAGATTTGCAAAAATCTGAGGGGCATAATGCAGAAATTGTATCACACTTTTGTAAAAATTTCAAGACTCAATTGCTGCAAGATGAAAGAGTTGTAGAGGTATACGCACCTGGTCAAGATCCAAGATGACCCCATCGCCGATTTCGTCTTCGTCTATCGGTAAAAAACAGTAATTCGTTAAAGTTTGTCGATAATGTAAAAGTATAAACATTTATGCTAAGGTGAAATATTTTTGTCACACTCATGGCGATGGGGTTTATTAAAGTGTTTGAAAGGTTTCCATGCTACAAGAGTCTTAAATTGAAATAAACTATTCTGATATTTTTGCGATTGATGGAAAAGTAATAAGTAATAATTTTATAGAGGAGGCGTATGAAGTTGCAGAATTGCATGCAAAGATATGGCATTAATGTGCAATCACTACTGAAGCAAGCAAATTAATCTGATTGATAACAAAATATTCCTCAAATATTTGCTCCTTCACAATATCGTACATATCGAACCATTTCTAAAATTGTATTTCAGAGAAAGCAACCAAGCAGAAAGCTTTCTTAATTTATCCATAACAGGCCTGCACAACTCAAAATAGTCAAAGGGCCTTACATCGTTGATTGAAACTTTACATCGTTTGTTGGCAAGAAGTTCATCATCATCGGGATCGATGCTGGAACTTATATTCTCAGAATATTTTACAAACGTTTATCAGCAACCCAAAAACGTTGTTTGTTTTATTGAAATTCAACACTGAGACATTCGGACACATAGATAAATGCTCGCAAACAAGCGGAACATTTTTTTGCCAAAATAAGATTTTTGTATTTTCTTTATTAAAATATTTGCAGAAGTCTTGCAAACTGTTTTCCCTGTGCTTTCTTTCGAATACAGATAAATCTTGCAGGTAAAAAAGCTCCAACTGCAAACGTGGTGGTGCTTATTGTTGCAGTTGACTACATCGCCTTGAACTACTGAGGCAAGCACATGGGAAAGATGGTAATTCGGGGCATTAAATCAGTAGCAATAGAGCTCACCCGGCGAGATCACTCTGCTGAAACAAGATTGCACTGTTACCATATAGCAGCTATGTCCAACCCGCGGCCCGTGGACCGCATGCGTCCCAGTCAAAAGTTTCGTGCGGCCCAGTTTAGGTTTCCGCTGTGGTAAAAGTATTCTACATACTGACAACTTGTCCATGTTTTGGTTATCTAAAATTTGACATTTTTGTTTCAGGTGGTCTTCAGTGCTACTTTATGAAGTCTGCCACCATTGCAGTTAGGATTCGAACGCTTTCAGGACATTAGCTTTAACTAAATTTAGTTTGCTAAGATCAAAGTAAGCCATTCAGTGTGCGGCCCTCATTGATATGTTATTCAATGTGCAGCCCTGGCTAAGATAGTGACATGATTTTTGGCTCAATAAGCCATTTGGGTTGGACATAGCTTCTATATAGGAACAAATGGATTACGATAATTCGCTTGTGGTGACAATCACAGTGACTTGTGACTTGTGGGCACCATCTACCGGTGACCATTTATTTACATGTGGCGCCATCTTCAGGCCACCACATTATACACGATCAATTGAAAGTGAATCTTCAGATTGGGATAATTTTGTAAGATACTTTTTAATTGTCTGATTGTTCTCTTACGTTGTTTCTGAACATTGAACATTGACAGTGTCCTGCGCAGGTTGAAATATTTTCTCCGCTGCCGCCCCGCAGCCGCAAAATTTAAACCAGCGGGAATTTGAGAAATCTTGCCCGAGACGGTCCAGCACCCGCAGACTTCTACCCCGCACACAACCCCGCACCCGACCCCCCACTCGATCCCGCACACGACCCCACGACCCGACCGGGCACACGCCCCGCATTGTTTCCGGGTTTTGGGGAGTTTAGCTCCCCCCAAACAAAGCTGCAAGCCCCCCAAATTGGATTATGAAGCACTATTAATCGGTGGAGTTTTTATCAAATTTCAGAATGTCAAGCCCCCCTGAACAAACGTAAAGTCCCCCAACTGAAATCTTTCTGGCGACGGTTCTGATTCAAACCCTCTAAAGATGTGGAAAGTCTTGTAGTTTCGATTTTTAAAAAATGAGAAGTTTTAGATTTTAACTTCTTGTGGGTGGCGTCACAGCTTGGGCGGGTTTGGGTTTTTTTGGATGGGGTAATCGGGGCCTGGGCCCCAACCGCAAGAAAAAAATTTTTGTTTCGTTCTTTTAAAAAAAAACTAGGCGAAAGGTCTCTTCTTTAGAGCTCTTGATTGGGGTTGGCAAGTTATGGCCAAAAAAATTTTAATTTCCTAGCTAGGGGCTCATCAGAGGATTAATGAATTTGTTGTTTTTAGGCCATAATTTGCGAACCACAAACGCTAGAAAGCCAATCGAGGGATCCAAAGACGCGGATTAACAATGCTATCGTTAATTTCACATCATCTGTTGTTCCAGAATTGCGAAGTTGATGTAATTTGTGTGAAAATCAACACTTACTGCATCGCTTGGAGACAAGAATTTATTGTATTATTTCTATTAGCTTGAGGTGTGCAAGTTAACATCACTGCAATTACTGTCCACGCGAACAGGAGGTTTGCAGTACACTTGATTTTGGCTCGGCGGCCGCATCAAAGGCATTTGCTGGCTTCATGAAGCAGGCTGGTCGTACTTTGCCTAGACCTGGTCCGCAGCTACGTTTAACGTTTCAGTGTTCAACAAAAATTTAACAAAAAAATCGATAAATATCAAANATAAAATAAATAAAAGGAAACTGTCAATAGATAGACGACACTTCTAAAGCTTTGGAAGCGATGGAGGAAAATCTAACTCACCAATGCTGATTTCAATGTTAAAGGGAACCGATAAAAAAACAATACGGTAGGGAAGAAAAACGATTTTAATAAATAAGCTATAATTTAGAGCAGTTATTAAGAAAAGAAAACCAGAGGAAATTGTGCGTAGTTAGCGCTCAAAATGCAATTTTTATTAATACAGCCCTGTTCTGTTTTTCCAGTCACAGTTGGGGGAACTAAGTCTGGTTCCCCCGAGTTCAAGTAATTGTTTCAAAAATTGCATTCTTCTGCTCAGATTTTCACCATTTATTCTAAGTGAAAGGACAAATCATAAATGGTGTATATTTTGTTTTTCAAGTGAACTGACAAACTAAAATCAAAACAAACCATTTCAGAATAAGATATGTCATATAAGTTAACTAACAGGTTATGCCGAACATCACTTCTTAATGGTTATCAAGTTATTCCACAAGTTTTGGAAGTGATAAAAAAATTGAAAATTTTGTATTTTTACATGCGAGTATTATTTCAAATCTGATTTAAAGACGCTAAAAGCAATTCATTAATACGGCACCGGTGTATCATCGACATTGTATATGTTTTATAATTGCCAACATTCATTCACAGTTTCCCATATACGCTGATAAACCAAGGTTGCTAATCAGTAATTGAGACATAACCGTCATTATTGGTACCGCACCATTTGGGCTTTCATGACTACATTCTTCGTCTGACCGTCGAACATTCTTCGTCTGACCGTCAAGCTGAACGGACGTGCGCTCATGGAGCGCTGAAATGCACTGTACTTCTGGAGTTCAACACGTTTCAGAGACAGTTGACATTACTGTTTTATACTGCTTGTC
>JGI24158J21664_10002238_pt1 | contig 23219 bp, 11 predicted proteins | sample Ectturendosymbi3_FD_21664 | JGI IMG/M metagenome (IMG submission 21664) | reverse complement strand
GTACACTTTATGCTACATTATTTTTAAGGGGTACGCCATACATGCAGATAAGTCGAAAGGGTACGCAGTTAAAAAAAGTTTGAGAACCCCTGCTTTAGATCATAACTTTTGCACCCAAAACCCCAGCATGTCATACAAAGTATCAAAAGACTCGGATTGTAGCCTAGTTTCCAATAAAAACCAGCGAATTACTAGCATTTAGTGGTTTGGGCCCATGGGCAGATGAAGTGGGCCAAGGTGGCCTAAAAGTCCTCTACTTATGACGTCACTCACAAAAAATCCGCACCCCTCAAGCAAAAAATTTTTTTCGAGTGCAGACTACAAAACTTGCTGAGTCTTTTGAGCTTTTGACCCGGTCTGTAGCACTTACTGGACCGGAAAAATTCTCGCGCAAAGCCATGTGCGATCCAGCTGTTTTTGCGTGAACTGCTTAAATTAACCTGGTTACAAAAGTGTTAATGCTGATGTTAATTTTAGAAACCAATACGGTTTGTTAATTGTTTGAACCAATGCTATTGCATTGTCATTGGCAGATTAAAAAAAGGGGGTGAGGCATAATGTGAGTCAAGTGGAAGCCAAGATAAGTGTTGATTTCATTTGACAAGCCAATCAAAAAAACTATTTTTCCAAATCATTTTCCCTTTGAAAAGCAATGGGTTTTATGTATAGTGCAGTCATGCAATTAGCAGAGGTTTACACAAACACAAAATAGATTACACAAACACAAAATAGAGTAGAAAATGTATGTAGAGGTTTATCAGAACATCCACTAAATGCCTTATAATTTTCATGCAAAAAATTTGTTGTGTACCCTGAACAGTTATTGTGGCTCTAATTTCTGTATTAAAATTTGTAGGATTTTTTCTAAAAATACATCTTTTAAGCCATACTTAAAACTAATCTAGGTTTCTGAAAAATTCACATTTTTCTCTAGCTCAGGAGCAGTGTTAGTGAAATTGTTGGATATTTGTATGGATATAACTATGTTGTACTTCTTTTTGGTCATGTTATTCTTTATGTAGTAGATTAGCTTTCGTCATTCAGTGCACTTGGCTTTTTCTATGAAACTTGATCTGCTTCAAATTAACTTTCATAATGTGCTTTATAGTGAAAACTCATCAAAAAAGGCTGATGAAAAGTCTGCGGATGCACCAAAACGAATCAATGTGTCATTTAGAAAGAAACTGTTTGGAAGATCATCTAACAGGTGTGTGTTGCTGGCAGGTTCTAATGACTTATTTTTCTTGAGCTGAAATGTATCATGAAAATCATTTTCAAAATTTAGTTGAATTTAGTGAATAGTTGATAATGTACAACTTCTCTGTCAGGTGTAAGTATTTCCCTAAAGAATATCCATATACTGTATTGATATTAGTTTGCTCCTTAAATGTTAGCATTATCTTATTTTTTTGTTGTTTGTAGCAATCGCATGTGCAATAACTACTCATATTTTATCCGTGACTGGCATCACTGAAGCATAAAGTGCGCTATCACTGCATGAGTTCACAAGTACATTTTTTGCTTGAATATATACTTTGCCTTGACAAAATTTCTCAGTGGTAGATGATCTTGTGTTTTGTGTATCTCAGTGTACGCTCATGTATGTGTACATGTGCATATGAGTACAGGAGCACATGTGTGTCTGGGCAATGTAGGGGTGTTTTATTTTATTCACAGTTTACTTTCAAATGTTTACATTTGCTTGGGTGTATGCTTCCATAACATATAACCTGCATGATTGCAGCTCATACGATTTTTCTGTTTTGTAGACATAGTTCACCTTCTACTAATGCTCAAGAAAGCAAAAGCAGCCAGCTTCAAACAGGTGAGTAAACAAATACAACCATATTTTTGCAATTTACAGTTGCTGTTCTTTCTTGTCCATCATGCTTTTGTTACATTTAAGTTCATTTTTCAAAGCTGGTAAAACTACGATGTTAATTTAGAAATACGATTAAGTGTGCTTTTCAAACTTATAGTCTTGATTAACTGTTCAGTGGACGCTGTTGACAATGCTTACATTCGAAACGTAAGGGTCAAGTTCGAGATTAGTATTTTGAAACGTCATGACCAGCGAGGGATCGTGAAAACGAGCATACCAGTATTGCCACAGAATCGTTCCACAGTTCCTCAAAAACTGAAGAAGTTTTAGGAACGGTCTTTGAGGAAGTATTTTTCCTAACCCCCCTGTGAATCGTCCTCACATGCGCCAATGTTTGTATCCTTTGCTTTTGATATCATCAGCGATTGCATCTTCGCATATGTGGTGTTCTTCATCCACCGTGAAGAAGGCTGTAAATACACTTGTTTTCACACATCATGCTGCATTTCACTCTAAAACAGCTGCCCGTTAAGTTTGTGTCAATTTAAATCTTTACCTGTGATTTTGATGGAACCTTATTTTGACGAAAGTTCCCTGGCTTCCCCGTCTACTGGTTCAGTTTTTTTTACGCTGCTGAGGCCATAAAAAAGCATGCTTCTTTTCTATGTAGAAACGAATGAAGCTAGTCAAGAACACGTTCGCAAGCAAGCCGATGTCGCCCCACCCGCCTCTGAGAAGAACCTTAACGGAGAAGCAGACGTCACGAGCAATGGCGTCATCAACTGCAGCAGCGTGGTTACGAAGAACGCGGATCCGAGCACTTCCGAGCCAGATAATGTGAATGGCGGGTTGGAAATGGGCGACAGCAGTCAAAGCCAGCACAAAAGTCGCGAGCCTGAACCTTCCAGCTCTTCCATCGAAACCTTTGCCGACCAATCCGCGAACGAAATTCTTCAATCAGCCGTCGGCCGGCAAGTGAAAAACAGCAAAAAGGGAAAGCTGCCGCCGAAGCTGACCGTCAACGTAAATGTTCATGCAAATGCCCGGGACCTGTCGAGCATATCCCTGGGACCAACATCCCCGGACGTAATGCCACAAGATATGAATGTGTTCAAGTCGAGCTACTTCGTTAAAAAGACTGAACGACAGACGATTACTGAAGAATTTAGATCTCTTGCACTGTAAGTGTTCGCATGCGGAAACAAGTAGCGGGTATGCAGCAGTGACGCCAGTGATATTGTGTGTGTGTATTTTTTTTAAAGTGGCTTTTGTGACGCAAACAAGAGTTTTTAGAGAATACTCTATTTAGAATTGCTCTGGTTCTTGTCAGGATTCATTAAATGTGCTGACCAAAAGAAATATTGTAAATACCCTTGTGCACGAAAACTCGCGAGTTTTTTCACACGTTTAAGAAAGTTCAGCGAAATGCGCCGCTGATTGGCTCATCTTGTTTTTTTTTTTCCGGAACTGCTATCGTTCCAGTAGACCGGCAAACGGGAATTGCCTGTGTTCACTGCGTTTGAAAAGCTAGCAATGTCGCGAATTGGGACAAAAAGAAAGTATCTATATTTTTTAATTGCAGACAGGGCTGGTATTGGGGTCCGCTGAGCAAGGCTGAGGCGGAAGTGAAACTGAACGGCTCCTCCGACGGATCATTCCTTGTCCGGTGAGCCCAGCAACGTTGACTGTTGCTTTCGAAGGCTGGGCAACGTGATGTCAGGCATCAGTGCCGTAACGTTGAAACCAACAATGCGAGTTTTCATCGCCCGTAACCGCACATAGCCTTGTGATGCTTCTGCGTTAAACTATTATTTGCCCTGTACGTTAGTTGTTGTGTACCTAACGACGCTGGATGGTTTTATGTAGGTATTTTTGGTAGGAGGACATTTGCATTGCAAAGCCTATTTTCAACAAAAAGGCGAGAAGCCAGATCATTTGCACAATCGATGCTGGTGGCAATGTTAGTCTGTCCTTCGCGGCCACAACACAACGTACGCGTTGGGCCATCGACATGCTTCGCAAAAAAACAGGAGTACGATTTGAATGCAAAATATATGAGTAATGGTAAGTGTCAGTAGGAGATAACGAAGCGAATCTTCCAACCGAATTAGGCAGATACTGTTGGGCGGCAGAATGCAAAACGCCCAACACTGAAAAAGAAACGTTGCTAGATTGTTACATGCTGACGCAAACATTGTTACATGCTGACGCAAACCAACGCTGTGTTGACGTTGCCCTATTTGTGCAGAGATAGCTCCGACGAACGGTACTTGCTTTCATTGAGCTTTCGATCGCAAGGTCGTACGCTGCACACGAGGATAGAACATTCGAACGGAAGGTTCAGCTTCTACGAAAACAACTTGGCATCCGTGAGCAGATAAGATACTTATCATTGGTAGCGTTCGGCCCCTTCGAACTTATCGATATTTGAGATAAATTTCATTATGCGAAAACTGAAGAAGTTATCTGACTCTGGAATTTGATGTGTGTGCTCAAATCCAGGAGGATGAGAAGATGCGCAGAGACGCAACTTTGAATTGGTGCACGTTTTGTGATCGTACAACGAATAGACGTAGGCTGCTTGTTCGATGAAATAATTTTTAAATTTTCAGACGAAACTTTCAAGTTTACGGTTTTGTTTTAAGATGATGAAAAATTTGATTTCTAAACTGTATCAAGAAAAGATTTTGATTCGTTTTTGCGTTACCACAACAACTGAAGGTGACGCAAGTGCACGGAAATTAATGGTGTTATGAAATCTTCACATTCAGCTCTGAAACCTAATACACCTTTGTTGTGTAATGGACGGACGGTCGTTTTTTTGTTTTACCGCCATGTTTTGCAGCACCACGACGTCGTTTTGACGATAAACATAGAAGTTTAAATATCATCTTGCCCTATCTCGCTCACACGCATAGCTCCAGATGAAGCACCACGTGCCAAGTATAAGTCGCCCAGCAGACAATGGGCTCATATCCTTGTGGTCAATAAACGATACGTCCGAATAAGCTTTTTCCAAAACGCCTGCGAACACGCGTGCTACGTCAACGAATATAGGATAGCATTGGCCCGAGTCGTGAGCAGGACGTTTTTTCTACTGTTCCATCGCGCTTTTCTTCTGTTGGCAGTCGCACACATCCGTCGTGACGCTAATCAACGACTCAATACGGGATTCGCAGACAGACGGCGTGTTCTGCTATTCGCGATCACGCGATCCGAATTCTCTCACTTATCCCGTGAGGTTGGTGCATCCTGTGTCGCGGTTCACTCAGGTGAGAGCAGCTCCGGTATTTTTTGATTCGTTTCATGCAATAAACAAGTCTTTTCAGCACGCCTTGTACAGCGCGACGTGTTCGACGTAAAAAAATAATACTGACTTTACGGTTCAAAATTCTTTGTTGTACTGTTGTAAAATATTTGAAACGACACCGACGTTTCAGCCAACTGACAGCAGGCTTTGATCAGGCAGAATGGCAACGAGAACAAGAGAGCAATGGAATTCACCGAACGCGCGTGATTGCATGACGCTTTAAATATTCTACAACAGTTGAGCAAAAGATTTCATTATAGTCGTCTTGTTCGGCGGTTCTGCAACATGTTTTGCGGGAAAGAGATGAACCGTATCGGCGAAGGTTGCAGCTTGAAGTTTTGATAACCGTTAAACCGTGTCTCTTGAATACGAAACACGATGTCATTACGCTTCATCTCCACGTATCCGCAGATATTCGAAATCAAATGTATCGCGATATCTTCAAAACGTTTTTGAAACGAAGTTAATTCGAGTAGTATCTGCTCCAAGTTAAAGCTTAGCACTGCAAGCTTTTCATTGGCGTCTGAATCAGACGTACGAGACTTCTGCGTTTCTGCTGGCGGATTAACCGCAGACCGCTAATCAAACGATACGGTTCGGAAGAGGACCGTTTCCGCCGCTTTTTCAATCACTTTCCTCTCTTTTGAGTCGAGACTCAACGTTCTTCCTGCACTGTTTGTAACGATACACCGGATCATAAACGGCAGCTCTGTGAATTGTTAGCGCATGACGGAAGCACGAGCAAGAATGCGTGGCTCGCTGTCTCGCTTCGTTCGCTCCACACCGTTGCGGCAACCGCGTCAGTTTCGGCCAAGCCTGTGTTTACGGGTTTTGCGCGCTCGGCAAGACCAGGCGAACCTTTGTGACGCTGTCTGACTGAAACAGTGCTTCCGTTGTGCTGCGCGAGACGCCGCGGCGAAACTTACCTTTCTTACAGAAGGGTCGCGATCGAAAAATGAAATTGACCGACCAATATTAACATCTGTATCAAATTATCCTTGCAGCCTCGTAAACGACGTCGTGTTTTTTGTGCAGGTTCGCTCGCTGCAATACCTTTGCCGGTTCGTCATCCGTCAGTACACCAGGGTCGATCACATAGAAACCCTACCTGTGCCGTGGCCGGTCAAGGGATACTTGAATCAGTCGTATTTCTAACGCAGCTACGTAAACTCTTCCAGTTAGCGTCGTGTTTGTGTTTTGCGAGTGAAAGCGACGGCTTACGCGCAACAAGCCTCTATACGTTCGTATGGAAGTATACTAGATCTGAAAAAACAATAGGAAATATATTTTTATTGATGAACACGTACATTAAGCATAATAGCTGCGGCAACTGCGACCAGATTGCTGTCGTGCCATGACTTTGTTCAGGTCATGCTTTTTCCTGATGTCAGAAGGAAGCAATCGCCGTGTTCAAGAACAGTTGCATGGAGTTTATGTTATCTGGAACCCTGTTGCGGTTCGCGTTCGGTTGCACACCTTTCTTCGTCAATACTTGTTGTTTTCCGCGAAAAGGTACTTGCGACGTTCCTGGAGCTCTTACGTTTTATCGCCAGTTGCCAAACACGTTTGGTTTTAACGCTTTTTTCTACTCCGAAGGTGACTCGCTTTGATTGTTCGAAAGACATATATCTGGTTGTCCTGGTGTTTTTAGCCACGTTCTGTATTTTTTTCTAACCTTGTTTTTTACCGTCACGTGTTGTTTTGCGACAACCGCGCACTTCGCGAAACCGGGCACTGTAGCAACGTCGCTCGCCCGCTTAGCAGCATCCGGGTATTTTCTTCAAAGCTTTACTCGAACCTGAGCCTGACCGCATTTTGCATGAAATGCTTTCAAGTGCGCCGGGCGCGGTCGCTGATCCCCATTGTTGGGTTTGACTGCAAACGATTGGAGTTGGCGTCGCTCCGCCTGAATTGCAACCCGCTTGGCCGGGAGTGTCACAATGCGCAAGCTCCTTTATGGCGGTGCAATCGCGGCCAAGCGGAAAAAGTGCTGAAAACCGAGCTGAACATTTGAGAGTTGAGCAAAAGGCTTTCATCTGCTTTCTCTCGGAGATGTCACTGCTTGCTGTTTTGGAACTCACCGCCAGTCTGCGTAGAGGATTTTGACGGTGATAAATTTTAAGTGATCGCCACTTTCGTACGCAACACGAAACTGCGTTATGCCAGTCCGTTACACAACCGTCACTAAACACCGCCTTTGAAGTGGTGTGTTGAGCCATAGAAAATGATGTGTGAATCAAGCGAAGCGACCGCCGCTGATCGAGAAAACGCACCTTTACACAAAAATTTATTGCATGTTGTTGAGGCCTTTGCCTGCACTGCGCCGTCAGCTGTGGTTGCGTATTTTACAGCTGTCGTAATGTGACACATTGCGAAACGAAGCTCGACCTAGTAAAAAAAGGTAGTCTGCAAACGGTGGTGTAACTAGGGATAAGTAGAGCGTGACGATGCATGCTCCCGTTGTTTGAACGTTAGTTGAACCGTGACGGTTTTGCGAAAACGTTCTTGTCCTGATGGACACATAACGTAGTAACGCGACGTCGTTGGAACAGTCTTCATGGTTTGTAGAAACTGTGCACCTTTTTTGCGCGTGGTGATGGCTTCTCTTGCAAAGCATGACAACAAGTCTGTTTTAAGTCTCCAACCTACTTGAAGTTGGCGACGGGCACTGCGCAGTAGCGCTTGCCACCGCCCGATTCATGACTGACTTGAAAGTAAGTGAAATGCGAACCCACTCGCAGCCAAACGCCTTGTCGCGCGAATCATCCCTTCTTGGGTCATATCTCGTTTCCTTTGTGCCAACCTGCCTGGCGTGAACGGCGTCAAGCTAATTACAGTAGTTGTGTGCCGGCCGGCTTGTCCTTTTTTCCATTCGTGTGACCGACACATGGCCAGAGAGATATTTCCAGCTCATCGAATTTATGTTTATCTGCGAGCCATCTCATCTTTACTGAAGCGCTAGTGTTTTGTTTGTTCGTTTTTTTTTCTCTGCGAAATCGGTGCAAGCGGTGACATTAGAATGCTTTTTCTGCGAATCTGGGAGATATTTTACCTGTCAATTATGGGCAAAGTGTCTGTCATCAGCATTTAAACCAACACAGTATGCTCAAGAAACGTTGTTGTCATGAGCAAAATTGTTAAAAATTAGATTTTCCAAAAAATTCGAAAATTAAAAATTAGATTTTGCTCCCGGCTATTTTCTTGCAGCATAACAGATGGCCGAGTTTGTTGCCGGACTAACGAATCCTGTGCTGAGAGCAAAACGTCGTGGTTGCGATTTGTGCAAGGCACGAGCTAACCTTTTATTTTTGAAACTGAATTTTCCGTGATCAGTTGGGGGAAAATATTCAAAAAGATAAAGAACATCATCCAAACCTCTGACACGCTTTTCTCTTGTAGGGACTCATACACGTCATTTTATCTGATGAAGTCACTGTTTGCGATGTTAACAGATTTATGCAGACGCGCGTTTCATGCTGATATGCAAATTTATATAAAAAAGTGTGCATTCACAGTGAAAACCTTGAGCTATTTCTTGTGTGCAGCAATTGTGCCGTTTGTTCTTTCCAGCATAAATAAATCCTAGCATCCTATCCCACCTGAATAAAAATCCACAGCTTTATAGCCGTTCTAGAGCGAATGACCGTCTGACGGGCGTTTTTTCTGCATTTCGCATTGTTTCCGACCGCGTAGTACCCCACCTGTCAAGATTCTTGCAATTGATCGCCATGTATTGCTGCAACGTGACTGCATCGTCCTTTGTCTTTCGATGTCGCGACTGCCGGATTCTTAACATCATCAGCCACCCTTGAGTTGAGTGCGTAAGTGGTTTGAATGCGCTTGTTTGTGTGCTTTATTTCCGATTGCCTTTTTTCCTACGGCCGACCGGCCGCTGTATTCTAACGACGAAGTGCTACTCGCTGCTTTGGGGCGATACGATGACAATATTCATATACTGTACATGATTCCGTTGCGACGCGGCAGCAGAACCTGCCGCCGCTCGTTCTCGTCCGACCACTGTGACTCCACGAAGCGCGACCGCTTCCGCATCCTATTCTTGTTCCTGTCGTGCTGCGTCTCCGTGTAAAGTGTGCTTCGCCGCGAACAATGAACTTCCGCCACGTCGGTTTCTTGTCTCGAGTGCTGCTGACCAGGCTTTATGAAAGGTTCGACCTTTAGTGGCCGATGAGACATTTTGACAGCTGCAACTATTTTATCTTATTACCAAGATGGTCATAAAGCAAGGTTTGGTGTATTTTGGTGCTGGTCGTAAAGTACGTCTTTGTTGTGTTTCGAGAGACCGTTGGTAAAATGTGAGAGACCGTTTAGTTCACTCAAAACACCTAGAAAAACACTACGCTGTTGACGGCACAGCAAAAACCTGCAAGGTGAGCTTTGCATCACGCTTTTTGGGTCGTTTTGAAAAACATGTGTTCCCGAAACGAATTTCCAGTCATAGAAAATGCCAGACAAAAGAAAAAAAACTGCACTGAAGCAGCAAGAGGTAGCCTACAAGGAATATTGTGAAAGGGTTGTTAGCATTGGTTAGAAAAACGATTACATTACTTCGTAGCGACATCACCTGATTTGAAATTTCAAGGCCAAAACCGGTCCTGGGGGCTGCGTGAGCACTCCGAACCAGGAAGTGACGAAATTGTCAAAGGCCAATCGAGACTACGTGCAAATTGAAAGCTTGTCTCAAAGTAGGCTTTGCATAAACCGACACTTTATTCAAATAACGAATGAAAATCCGTGTTTAAAATAAGGACAGTTCGAACCTCGGTAGTCGTGTACGGCTAAAGGTTTCGGATCCGGACGGAGTATCCCGTAAGATTTGTAAATGTATAGTGGACATGATCGTCCGACCAATCGGCACCGCAACCAACTCAGAATCCTACATCGCTTCCCTACACCTAAGTCCCTGCAAGTGCTTGCAGCTACTAAATATTTACTTGGTTCAAACAACTTTCTTTGGTGATATTCCATCCAAGAGACGCCACTTCTTGGGCAACTTGCTGCTGACCTAGGGAGTTCATCCACTTCATGGAAACATTAACCAACCAGGTTACATTTGGAAAAAACAACTGCGAACGAAGAAAGTCATCAACCAATTCTGGCAAGCTATCCAAAAGTAAATTATTTCAATTGTACGGACAAAAAGAATCAGAAACCAATTATCGGTGTAGTGTACAGGCGCCCCAAATGCAACTTAGATTAGTTTTCTCAATCATCATCAACATATAGTTACTTACATATACAACATAGATTAGTTTTCTCAGTCATTATCAGGTATAGTATGAATTTCAAACAACAATTGTGAGTTCTTAGGCGATTTAACATGAGCCTACTTAATGCTGCTAATGATAACAAAATACGGCAATATTATATAGATATTTCACGCAGCCTTGGCTGCTGCCCTGCTTTACATAAACCAACCAGAGTCGTAAACGAGGCAGTATCATGTATTGATCGTATCTATCAGGGTTGCGGAATCGCAAGGAGTCGGATGTTTTTGGGTGAAGGCGGAGTCGGATTTCTAAGAACACCAGGAGTCGGAGTCAGATTTATTTATCCAACTCCGCAAGTTCAATTGAATCATTTTTTACATCGCACTCGTAAGCTAGGAATTCCTAAATGGTGAAAATGTCTTTTAAAACTTTTGTAGAAACAAAGAAAACTTGCTGTGTGCCATCATTTCCATTGACTGCTAGTTGCTACAAAATTGTTAACAGCCAAACTTCATTCACGTTATGCTAATGAGTCGGAGTTAGAAATTTTGCAAAGTCCCGACATTTTACCTCCGACTCCGCAACCCTGATATCTACCATATAAAATATTTCATACAATGGAATGATACCTTGCATTGTGTTGTGTGGTATTAGAAGTGGTGGATTTAAGGGGAGTCGAGTGAGGAAGTTGCTTCCGGCCCCCTTTTTAGGGCCCCCCTAGAGAGGTGTTTCGCGCGTAAATGTCCTAATTTTTGATGAAAAACTTATTATCAACCTATATAATTCACGCCGAAGCCGATCATAAGTAAGTAGGCTACTCTGCTTTCAAAGGAGCACTCAAATGCGTGTGTTATAAACTTTCTAGTTTATTAATGGTCATTGGTTAATGCATAGATATGGGGCGCAAATCTATAGAAGTGGGGGCGATGCCAACTTGCTATCGCTTAAGACAGTGGCTTTCAATCTTTTTCGTGCAGAGACCCACTTTGCAACCCAATTTAACCTAACGACCCGCTTCTAAAAATTTCCTGTCAGGCATATTTAATGCAGTTGTTTGCACATTAGAAAATCACAATGACTAATGGTGAACACAGACTCACTTATTAAATTCATGCACATGGCAGCATCAGTGAGAGTGCCCCTTGCCGCATACAAAGCACTCCACAGTAAAATTCATTGAAAACTAGAATAACATCCAAGTGAGCTACCGCATTCAGTTATCTAATTTACAAACACGGTACATTCTTACGTCACAAATTATTCGTGCGTTGCTGAAAGCAACAGTACTCTCTACTGGTTATAATCACACTCAAAAGTTTGTAATGGTCATGATCACACTTAATCATTTTTGCCATGCGATCCTGTTATTTCGGCTACGACCAAAATATTTCCATATACGAAATATAACATAGGGAAGTAATTAGCTTATGAATATTTTTATCAGAAGCTCTCGCGACTCCTAGAAACAAGTAAACGACGCCCATGTGGGCAGCGACCCCAGATTGAAAACCACTGGCTTAAGATTTATGTGATCTAGCTTTTAAGTTCTCTTCCCAAATTTCAGTGTTTTTAAAGTTTTTGTAAAGTTGTGTATCATGAGCAGTGGTGTGTTTCCGGGGAGGCGAACGTGGCACTTGCCTCGGGCCCCACCTTTTTGGGGTCCCCCTTGAGGTGTCACGCGTGTAAATTTTCCTTATTTTTGGTGAAAATTTCTTATTCACTCATATAATGTACTACAAAGCAGATCATAAGTAAGAAGGCTACTCTGCTTTCAAAGGCGCCCCCAACAGCAACTGCAATTTGAAGGTAATCTTATTTCAAAGGGGCCCCCAACACCCACTAAAATGTGTAAGTACTCTGCTTTTAAACTTCATTGAAGGGGCCTTGAAGAAACTGTAATGTGTAAGTATTCTGCTTGTAAAGGGGCCCTCAACAGCAATTATAATATAAAATTCCATGCTTTCAAAGTGGCCCCAACAGCAATTGTAATGTGTAAGTACCTTGGTTTCAAAGGGGCCCCCAACAGTAACTATAATGTTTAAGTACCTTGCTTTGAAAGGGCCCCCGACAACTTTAATGTGTAAGTACCTTGCTTTCAAAGGGGCCACAAACAGCAATTGTAATGTGTAAGTGCCTTGCTTTCAAAGGGGCCCCAGCAGCAACTGTAATGGGCAAGTAATATGCTTGCAAAGGGGTCCCAAACAGCATTATTTTGATATGCAAGTACTATGCTTTCTAAAGAGGCCCCTAACAGCAACTGTAATGTGTAAGTACCGTCCTTTCAAAGCGACCCCGCCACCATCTCCAATGAGCAAATGAACAAAAACTTCAAACCAACTTCTACACCTAAAAAATTGTGGGTTAAAGTTTCTTCCAAAAAGTTCTGAAAAGGCCCTATCAAATAAGAGTGAATAGGCCACACTTGATGGGTGATGTTTTAAGCTCTTTTGCCAGCTTATAGACAGTATAACTTGAACCGTTTTTTCTTAGCACATATTTAATCAATTGTGTAGGCTGCACTAGAAATGCTTTCGATAAGGTACATGATGAATTATTTCCTACTTCTGCACATTTTTCAAATATTTAATGTCAATGCAAGATGAGGGCAGCCTTGACTCATCCAGCCTCAAAGCTTTCCAAAACAAGTCTCTAATTGGATGCCTTTGTATGCTATGTTCTTGCAGCTAAAAGGATGAAATTTAAAACAAATTTAATGCTTTACATCTTAATGGTTGTTTTTTTTGGTTTCATGGATTTCCACAAAGACATGAATGTGGACAAATTCAGGATACCAACTACCAAGCATTTTTCAAAGGGGGAAGGTGTGAAACTTTCAAATGGGTAAACTTTGTAGTTTATTGGTGGTGAATGCAGAGAAATGGGGCGCGAAACTAAAGAAGTGAGGGCGATGCCAACATGTTGCCAGCTTTCCCAACTTTCAGTGTTTTTAAAGTTGTGTATCATGAACACGCTTTTGCATTTTCTCCTGCTATTTCAGTCATGCCGTAGTCTCAGGAACACATCCTTGGGTGACCGTATCTTAGGCAAATCAAAAGTGATTATCACGATTGGCTGAGTATGATGACGTCATCAGAGGGCCCCCTGTTTAGTCTTGCCTCGGCCCCCCAACCCCAAACCCACTACTGATCATGAATACGTTTTGCATTTTCAGTTATGCCCAGGGGTGTAGTGGGGCGGGAACGCGTGGGAGCGGTGTTGCCACACCTTTTTCATGTTTTGCTTCAAAATGAGTTTGAAGCTGTTTTGAAATGGCTGATGTTTTGGGAGCGTTCCACACCTTTTTCGTTAGCACTACATCCCTGGTTATGCCGTAGTTTCAGGAACGTATCCTGGGGTGGTTGCACATCCCCTTCCTAGGCTTGATCAAAAGGTCTTGTCACGGTTGGCTGAGTATGATAACGTCACCAGATACTCCCTTTTTTAGCATTGCCTGGGGTCCTACAACCCTAAGTCCACCACTGGGTATTAGCGATCATTATCCTATTTATTGAACCGTAAGTAAAGCCTGAATAGAAAAGATGTTAACCAAAGCACCTTTAGAGATATGGGCAATGTTAGTATCATATCTTTTTCCCAAGATCTGCACGTAGCTCTAGATCAGCTGTGCTCAACCCAAATGGGTGACCGAGCTAAAAATTATGTCATTATCTTAACCAGTCCCGCACATTGAATGACATATTAATGAGGGCCGCACATTTGATGGCTTACTTTGATCTTCGCGAACTAAATTTAGCTTAAGCTCACACACTGAAAGCGTTCGAATCCCAGCTGCAGTGGTAACAGACGTAATAAAGCATAAAGTAGCACTGAGGACCACCTGCATCGAAATCTCAAATTCAAGATTATCAAAATAAGGAAACGTTGTCAGTATGTAGGATGCTTTTTTTACTACAGCAAACACCTAAGCTGGGCCAGACGCACAAAACCTTCGACTGGGCCGCGGGTTGGACATAGCTGCTGTAGATCCTATATCGATGCAGTAGGCTACTCAGATTGGAATGTTAACGAAATATTTGATTTTAGTGTTAGCTCTTTGCCAAGTCTTGCGGACACACACATCTATGACGGCCTGAAGATAGTGCCATATGTGAATAAAATTGTTGTCGGCAGATGGTACCCAAGAGCAACAACTTGCTGTGATGTTGAAAACCACAAGCGAAAGATTGAAATTCACTCACCCCAATAAAATATAGTGCAACCTAGTATATAGCGTAGGTAAATTGTATTGTTGCTAGTTGTCTTCTTGTTAGTTTGATGACCAGAATTGACATCTTTCGTTCGCGCTCGCCTCGGAAGTTTAAGGCGATGCAGATAACTGTAACACAGTCCTGTCAGGGAATACATTTTAAACAAAAGCCATGGATAGCAGAGGAGATCATTTCTTCTATAAAGCATGGAGACTACCTGTTTCCATCTATAACAGATCACAACTAGCAGCAGATTTTGAAGTATGCAAAAATTCTGAAACCATCTCATTTACATCAAATAATTATTTAAGCGCAAATACTACGAAGACCAACTTATTAAAAACAGCAGAAGCACAAATATCAAAAACATTCTTTTATTCAATGTTTTAACTTAGTCACATGGCACCATCAGGAACATTAATAAGAAGATAATTTTACAAATGTTCTAGATTTCTGCAAATCATAGTTTTATCAGTTCAGTACAGGCTAATTCCTCTCTATAGACGCACATAAAAAGCAAATGAAGTCCATGTTTTTTCACCAACTACGTATGAGGAAATACACTTACTTTTGATGGAATAGACTTAAAAAAACATGTGATGATATCCAGGTACACGCTTTGGAATTGTCAACATGGTTACTGGCACCTCTTCTAGATATTATAAACGAATGCATGTGTGTTGGTTGCTTAAAGTAACGCCAATTATTAGGTTGGGAGATAACGAAATTCCTAATGCCTACATCAGTACTAACATACTTGCCAAAATATATATTAATAAATGTTGTACGTAAATTGAACGATGTATTTACCAACGTCAATTTGTTAAGTCAGCAACACTACGGTTTTCGCAATAACAATTTAACATCTCTGGCAAATACAGACTTGAAACCTCCAAAACCTTGGAAGCTTATATCTTGTGCGATTTATTCGGATCTACTGTATGTTCTTCGCCCTACGGATTTTTTCAGCTGTGCAGCCATTCATTAGCAACAGATAAAGATAAGCAACCACCACTGTTTCTAACACACTATAAAGATTTTTATGCCTGTAACAACGTAATTTTTCATTCAAGTAGTCTTTATGCCAGCAGGCTAGTTTGTAAACATCCAATCATGAACTCAAAAAAACGGATCATGCGTTTTTGCCTTGGCAGATGTGCACACACGCTTGGCTCAACACTTTGTTGAAGTTACGACAAAACATAGTTTGGTCGGATTCGGCGTGAAGATTGTGCAGGTGCCTTGCAACAAGATTTTACAAGAAAGTGTTACACGATATTGGACGCGGTGAATTTGCATCGAACAGAAGGTTGGGAGAGACGTAACCTTGATTTGTTTAATTAAAAACTGGATTTAGATGAGCATCCAAAACAACAGTCTCAAAGCTAGAAAAAGTGCATCAAAACTTTCGGCATGGGGTTTTCCCCGAGAAAACGGACAGGATACTGGGCAGTTTTTGAGAGTCTAACATATTTATACCAGATTCCCAAAACACCTTTTACTTGAAGCCCAAGCAAGTGCTTCATTTGATCTGCTATTTCTCTTCATAGTTTTCGTTCGCTAATGTACGAACTTTCAAGAGAAAAAGATTACAGCCGGCATACAATAAAAGCCAGATCCATATTTGCATGTGAACCGGTTTCTGTTTGGTAAAAACTCATTCCATATATGTACGTAGGTTGATAGAGAAGGTGGTACCTTGTTTACCTTACTGAAAGGTGGTCTAACCGGACGAAATATCGTCATTCACAGAATTTCAGCAGCGGAGAACTTGTTGCTGAAGACTAAAGCACAAGATGACATGGCTTAATGAATTTTGTCTGCATTGAATGCTTTCAAAGTTCAGTGAAAATTCAGTCATGCGCTTCTACATTTAACATAACCTCTTTCTTATCCTGTTTTTGTTTCTTACAGCACGCTTGCAACCATTAACAGCGCTGAAACGCGACTGCGGCTCATCTACTATTGGCTCAATACATTAGTGTAGGAGCACACCCGTAACGCTAAGTTCGATTCTCAATGAAATATAACTTCTTCGATTTCGGTGCTGTTCTTCCTCGAAAGATTTAAATGGGTCCATCTTGTAGCTTTGCATCATCGCCAAGTTTGCTTGTTGCAAGTAACCACAGTCGTTCTGACATAATACAGACGTCATCGAGATGTAAAGACGGTCAGCACCATACGAGCACGAGAAAAGCACCATCTTTCACGCAAGGGTATCAATAAACCCGAAGAAAAAATATCAAAGTGCAAAACATATCAAGATAAACGTTGCCACTTTGCCCAGAAATAAACAATATGACTATAAAAATATTTAAAAATATTTGTAATAACAAATTGAAGAAAAACTTTTACCAGCTATCTCGACGAATTTAGTTGTGTTGACGACGTTTGTCATATATTGTCAGGTGATCTCAGTGGTGTTTGCTATTTTAGTAATCATAGCCATTTGACCTTCTATAGATCTTGAGGAATAAACACGTTTCTCCTAACGCTGTTGTTCGATTTACCAACACTCGCTTGGCAGGCTGTAGGACTGAGATATCTCAGCCGCGAAGATTGACTGAGGCCTTCATTTGGTTTATGAGAATACCAACTGTCGCAGATGAACCATACATGAACTCCTAAGATACAAATGTTTGACAGTGGGAGGGATCCAATATTTTCAATAATTATGAATAGCATAAGCAAATTTTCCTAGCGCTCGTGTTTAGTCATTCGCTGAATGTGTTCTCTTTTTTCTGTTTCCATCCAAATTATTAGAACCTGGCTGCGCTTGGTGAAAAGTGACACTTATTGGCCTTTCTTTTTCAGCCTTGTGCTCTGTGTCGATGGGTGGGTGCAAGGGTAAGCTTTAAATGCGGTGATTCCTCTGACTTGACACGATGTACAGTAAGTATTCACTGTCAAAGTGCCAGAGTGACATATAGTGGAGGATTACAAAGATGTGAGTGCCCGCAAACCACTCATGACACTGTGAACGGGGTAACCAAGACTAAAACATTTTTTCTTTTCTATTTCTTTAAAAATAGTAATGTATTGAACAATAACAGTTTGATTGACACTTAATGAATAATGTAGGAAGAATGCGATGCATGCAACTTCACTAATATTTAACCAAAGTTATGCAGTAGTGGAAGATTGGCAGAATGCGAGCAGTCCAGGTCAACAAGCTGTTACACCAAGACGTCTAATCTTACTTTCAGTCGCTAAAATAAGCACGAAGCGTTATCTACACGAAATTTACTTTAAACCCGAATTGCTTCTTTCGCGGTTGCCTTTGAGGGTAGTTTGCTGAACAAATCCAACACTTAGGCTACGTCTACTGCTCACCAACCCTTTGAAACTTACGTCAAAGGGCTTATAAGCTGTTGATGACTCTAAAAAGTTATCTGTAGCCACTCTTAAAAGCAAACACAAGAATGGCTTTAACCTTTTTTTCAACACGAAGTTCAAAAACAGGCATTTTCGTATTGGAACAACAGCAATCAAAACATGCAAGGTCACGCTCAATAAACCGTGTGTGATGAGCAAAACCTTACAAAATGCAACTCATTAGTCGCGGTGAAAAGTACTTCGTTGCAATATGTTACTCGGTGTGCTGTGCATGGTGACCATAACGCTTGCGCAAGTTCGCGATTAAAATGTCTCAAACGAAATCGTGCGTTACACACTATTGTTTGACGCTTGTTGTGTCATTTTATCGGTTTGCTCAAGCAAAGTTTGCTTAGGTGCTCCTAAATGTACTTTCTGTGTACAACCGAAGCGCCGTGACCCTCGTATTCTTGCTTAGAGATCCATCTTCCTTTTGACAAACCGAGCGAGGCCATTTGACCTGCTCCCCGCCAAACTGCGTACTGCCGTTTAGGAAGAGCGTGAATCCGTATGTCGTTTGCCTCTGAGTTTCGATGGAGGTTTTTCAGCTCACTCTGCAAACATGTTATAAGGTTTTGTTTTTTTTGGACTATCATTGCACATGCCGCATATGAAGGGCAGTAGGTTTTTATCTAAAATGAAATCCGATTTTACTGAAAGAAACACAACATTCTTGGAGAGTTTGAAGATATTTTTGAATGGACGCTTGCACAGAGAAAAAAGATTGGAAAACGTGACCTTCTCGACTAAATGTTTATTGATAGTGTGAAGTGATTGTGGAAAAATACGACACGATTTTACTCGTTTTTGTTTTTTGTGACCGAAAAATATGGTTGCTGGTAGAATTAACGATGCACGTATTACTAGTTAGCACTTAACCACGATTTCCTTTCAAAATGCCTTTCTGTGATTATTCCAGTCTTTCCATTTTAGTCGGGGTTGTTTCTTATTTCTATTAGTGAAAGGCTCACTAACAAATAAGTTTTGACAAAATTGACTAGTACGACGATTCAAAGCTTTTTTTTGTCATTGTAGAAGGATTCTTTGAGTCCGTTCCAATGCATGTTTATTCTCGTGCAAGAACGCATCGTGTTTCATCAGCTACAAAACTGCGTGTAAGCACCGTTGAGATTTCAACCATGAACGTAGAGTTGTGAGTGGATTTGGATGTTTTCCTGCTCACAGTTGGTCCACATTCCTCGAATCGGCAAGTTGCTGTTCTGTACACTCGTCATTAGCTGTGAATTTTGTGCCACATAAAACAGGAACTGTAAATTGACGCAGAAAAGCGTGAAACTTAACGTAACACCCTATTAATTTTGTTGGGGTTATCGTGGAAAAAACACTATACCTGTGCTTAGGGGAGGATTAACTAAAACATCCCGGGAAATACGAAATGTGGCCCTGATAAATGGCCCTGACCTAAAACAGGTTTTGTATTAAAACGAAAAAAACACCTTTTTCATTAAATAGCCACGTGTAATTGATTAAGACCAAGACATTCGCAACTTGTGCGAAAACGTCACGTTTATGGCATGTAAGAAGTACATTTTCATCGTTTAGTTCGCTCCGTCAACTGGTCCTCACCTACTTAAACTTGCTAAAAGTTTTTCTTATGCCGCGCGTGTAACGGAAATAGTAAGAAGTACTCGGGAGCTTGGCATAAACGAGGACAACTCTTACACAAAACTCTGTATTTTCGAATTGCGAAATAGTAGCTCAGTGATACAGCTTTTGCAATAACATTTTGGGAAACTTGAACTGAAAATCGATTCGTTCAGCTCTGATTTATCGCCTGCTTCACCTTCATAATTTTACGTGGCCTAGGCCGAGTTAACTTGGAAACTTCGAATTTTGTGGAGGCGGAACGGATGCAGAACAAACAAGACTGGAGTGGCAGCGAATGCAGAGTAAAATGATAAGACTTTGTCCATCTCTACCACTTAGACCTACCTGAAGTCTTTGTGAAAGCCCTGGTAAAAGAGACGAGCCTCCGGTGAGCACAATGTTTTCACTTGACTCGCTGCTTCTATTATACGTTCCGTTCAAGTCTCGACAAGCGTCAATGGTTTCAGAGCAGATATGCTGCAGACGCTTCTGACCAGCATCTAAAACAGAGTACACATAAGTGATTTTTGTTTTGTCCCACAGACAGGAACATCAAATATTTGGCAGTTACATATGTCCTGCATTCATTGATGACCCAAGCAGCAAGCATGAAGCCTATAACGAGCGGATCAAAAAATCATCACTTGGCAATGTCGACAAAACATGAAAGGACAAACAGACATCTGTTTGCGTGCTGAGCATACACAGGCGTTGATTACTCATAGTACCGAGAGATCATTTGTCCAAAATCGTGAAAGGCCTATTCCGACACCTTTCGCGGTTAGTCTGAAAGCCTGTCAGTGAACTGACTTGACAATAGCATGCCAAACTAACTAAAGTCCGCCATGAGATGGAGCTTCGCCGCTAATGGCCTGTAGCGCGGAATGCTCGCCGGACAGCAGTTAGACTACATACCCAAATGATCGAAATTTGCAGTATTTCCTAACGAAACCAGTACTAGTTATGGTTTCGGGCAACCATTCTCTTTTTCCTTACTTTATAGAAATTCTGAGTGCACCGTATTCACATTAGTAGTTTCAAACAANCGAATCTACAAGGTACTGCAACAAGTTTAAAAATTACTCGATTTTCACAAACAAGCATTAATCTTTCAAGAACAGTTTCTGTCTTCAGCTTGAAAAAATCTTAATACCGAGACCAGAGTGAAAAAAACATGGGGTATATGGCGAATAGTTGTGTTTAAAGCATTGAGGCTTCCGTATCAACATATAAGAACATAAAAAATATTTGCTGTACCCATCTCATGAGTTGAGGAATAAAAATATATACTTATAAATAAAAAAATACAGCTACTGTATTTGGACGCATAACTTCCGCAAAATCGGAAAGCTTTGATTTGCACTAAAAATGTGGAGTTAATGCATTCTGTAGGTTGTAGTCTATCTTAGGTATTAAAACTATTTCCGGAAGAGTTTAGCACTGGTTTTTTTGAAAAACACCATTGACGAGCACAGAATCAAGACGCGCATGCAATGTTATGTAGATTTATAAAGTATGAATCGCAACGGTTTTGTCCTTTCTTTTCGGTCGAGGACCCCCGATATGTTTGAGTGTCTGACGGTAGTTTCCAGCAAAGGAGTTAACATTAAGTCTTTGTAAGAACCAGTTCAAACATTCTGCCGACTCTGTTGTAAATCAAAAATGAAAGACACAAAACTTAAATTTAGAAACCATCTCAACACCTTCAGAAATTCATCGCATGAGGAAACATTTCCAGCTTTCATTAATTAAGAAAGCATTTTGGGTGGTTCGCGAGTGGGGACAACTTTCTGTGTCTAAGTTTATTCATTCCGTAATTCCATCTTATTCAATGGCTGGTCAAGTGCTGTGGAAAACTCTGCCACACAGACCCATAGCGCTTGTGGCATTTCCACTGAGGTGACGGTCAGAAGGCAAGAAGCAAGTTTGGCGCACCCATGTTCGAATTTGAGGTCGTTAGGAAGCAAATGTACTGTATTGAAGAATGTAGTTGTGACATTTTTGGAACTTTTCGGCGCCCCCCTGTAGTGATTTGGCGCCCCTATAGTGATTCGGCGCATAGGGAATTGTGCCCCCCTTGCCCCCTCGTTACGCCCCTGAGCATAGTGCAATGCTGTGGAAACAAACCAGCGTTGCCACTGGACTGAAAGTAAAGTTGTGCTACAGAGGGTACTACCAAGTTGAATTTGCACGGGATCGCTAAAGTTGGAATTCTATTACTGAACAAAGTAGTGATACAACTGACATCTTGCAAACGTTTCGATAACAACTGTTATCATCTTCTGTGCATAGCAATAGCATAGCAATAGCTATTGCTATGCAAAGTAGTGATAATTTGTCAAAAAATTTCCAAAACACTGACCTGTAGGCCTATGCACTAGCAAGAACAACCATTTCAACCTCTTGCATACGCAGCATTTTCTGCCTATATACAGTCGATTCGTGTTCGACATCTATTGTAACGATTGTAACAACGGTGTTGAGCAAAACTGCTTTGTAAATTAAATTGAAACTTTCAAATACTGTTGGTAAAGTTTTAACATACTATCGAAAATCTAAAAAAAGTTAAAAAATATTTTTCTCTGTAAAGACCACATCGTACTTTCAATATTATCTCCGCTTGGTCGAAACAAAATTTCCGCTGCCAGGAACCTTTCCTTGTCTAAACTGATGACATTCTCGTTAGGTAGAGAATAAGTCCGTTCCATTTTCTTTTCGTTAACATTTTTTCCTTCCTCATTTGCAACAAAACACAGCCGCTCCATCATCGCTCTCGCTATGTCGTCATCTGACAAGATATGGCAAAAAGACTTTCACTTTGATGCAACGTGATACATAGCTACGGAGAATTGAGTTATATTAATAAAGTGTCACTCACGATAAGAAAGCTACCATGTTAGCAAAAATGATCCGGATTAGTCTAGGTTTTTGTTTAGAGAATAAACAATTATAACACGTATGCCAAAATCATGGGCGCAATTTGGCGAGGGCACGTGGGACATGTTCCCCACTTTTTCAGATGGTGGGAATATAACATGGCATGTCCCCCCATTTTTTTCTCTTTAGATTTTGTATTTGGAGAGATTTCAAAAATAAAATTGACGTTTGTCACGTTTTGTGTGAAGAGCTTTTCATGTTAGATGGTACACGAAACCAAGCTGATGTTGAAACAGAGTTTGGTGTGGTATCACTGACAGTGACGTACCTATGCAAACTGGCGCCCATGGCAAAGTTTAAATGTGCGCCCTTTTCAATAATTTAAATATTAGATATAGGCACAATTTTTACGAAAGATAAACCATTAAGATAATAAATGTTTTGAAACAGAAAATTTGTGTTTAACTTTGAATGGTTAGTGAAGGTGGAAGGGAAAGTTTGCTCGATGCATGTTATCAATCCAAAGAAATACCTTCCTAACCAGCTCTGTTAATCCGCGGGCAGACGCACTAACTTTNTNTGTGTGTCTTCAGACAATAGGCAAATAACGTTTGCACATAACTGCCCGCTTCGCACAGACTTTCCTACAGCAGCTTCACTCCGCACTGTCATGCGATGTGTCGTTAACTTGATAAGTTGGATGGTTTGACTCAAAATGACTCAATTAAACGCTTGGCTTTGCCTAACATTGTTTGTGAAGTGAATAGCATAATGTAAGTGAATACTATATG